>ERZ724520.90-NODE-90-length-45717-cov-8.075927_pt1 | contig 45717 bp, 37 predicted proteins | sample MGYA00376053_ERZ724520 | MGnify/ENA primary metagenome ERZ724520 (study PRJEB28724, sample SAMN07190886) | activated sludge metagenome | isolation source: activated sludge of sewage treatment plant in Hong Hong | place: USA: Christiansburg, Virginia | collected...
CTGGCTGGCCGCTTGCGCGGCGGCCATGAACTCGGCGGGCGAGGGCTTTTCGAACTTGATCAGCATGTTGGCGGACTTGACCTTGACCCGCTTGCCGCTGTCAAGCTCCACCTGTGCCGACGACTCCGCCTCGGACAGTACACGGCCGGCCATGAATTTTCCGGCTTCATCAAACAATAAAAACATAGGTGGGCATTGTCCCATGCCGCCCTGACCAGCGGCTATGCTTGGGGGTTGGAATGCTTGGGCGCTGGTTTGGCGCGGCAGACCGTGGGGAGACTCTTTCGGTGTGGCGAGTATTGATTGTTGAAGACGACCCACAGATGCTGGCCTTTTTTGCCGCCAGTGTGCAGCGCTCGCCGGAACTGGCCCTCGTGGGCAGTGTGGGCACGGTGGCGCAGGCACGAGCCATTTTGGGTGACGCGTCGCAGGTGGTCGACGTGTTATTGACCGACCTGGGTCTGCCCGACGGTAGCGGGCTGGAAGTTATCCGGTATGCCCGCGACTGCCACCCGGCGTGTGAGCCCTTGGTGATTTCCATGTTTGGTGATGAAGACAATGTGCTTGCCAGCATCGAAGCGGGCGCTTTGGGCTACATCCACAAGGACGCTGCGCCCGACGACATCGCCAAAACGATTCTGGAGATGAAAACTGGAGCGTCACCCATTTCCCCGATGATTGCACGCCGGGTACTCTCGAAGTACCGATCGATGCAACCAAAATCGCTTCCAGCCCACGTGGTTATTGCGCAAACCACTATCAAAACAGAAGTAAATGGCGCTGACAAAAGCATTTTGTCACCCCGCGAACAAGAGGTCCTGGAGTTGATTGCGCGCGGTTTTTCGTATTCCGAAATTGCCGCACAAAAGGGCCTGAGTGTCCACACGGTGCAAACACACATCAAAAGCCTGTACGGCAAGCTCGAAGTGCATTCCAAAATGGAAGCCGTTCTGGAGGGCACGCGTATGGGCCTGTTGCGCCAGCCGCTTTGACCATGTCGGCCTTCATCATGCGGGGCATGGGACGATGGTTTGGCATTGGTTTGCAGTTGTTATGCGTCGTGGTGGCGCTTACGTCGGCGGAACTGTGCGGGGCCGAGCCGGTGACACTGAGCGAGGCACAGGCCACGGTAACCATCAATGGCACAACCCAGCGGACACCGCTGAGCTTGCCATACCACTGGGACCGCATCCATCCCGGCCAGCGGGGCGAGGCCACTTTTGATTTTCAGTTTGATCTCCCAAACGCGCCTGCCGAAGTGTGGGGCATCTACCTGCCGCGCCTGGGCAACGCCTATGAGATATGGCTCAACGGGTCGAAATTGCAATACCAGGGCAACATGGCCCAGCCGGGGGGTGTCGATGCCGTCTATAACGGTGCGGACTATGCGCGGTTGCCCCGCTACATCTCCGTCGCCGGGGGGCATTTCGGCGTCACGAACCACCTCAAAATACGCATCCGGGCCGATGTAGGCCGCCGTGGTGGACTGGCACCACCCGTCATTGGGCCGCAGGAGCAGGTCTACCCGCTGTACGAACACGCCTACCGCTGGCGTGCAACCGGTTCCATCGTCGTGGTGGCACTGTGTTTTGTTTTTGGAATCACCGCTCTCGCTCTGTGGGGCATCACCAAAGGTCTGCCGCAGACCGATCAAGCGGGTCGCGATGCCCTGTACCTGTACGCGGGTGTAGCCCAGTTTTTCTGGGCATTTAATGTGGCTGCTGTGTTGGTAGAGGATCCGCCCCTTCCCTGGCCTTGGTGGGGTGTCTTGCAGGTGCTGGCCCTGGGCACCTGGAGTTTCTGCATGGCACTGACGTGTATGGAAACTGCAGGGTGGCGCGATGGATGGGCTGCCCACCGGTTCCGACAGTGGCTTGCCTTGTTGATGTTGATGTGTCCGGCCATGGCCTGGACTGCGCTGGAGATGGGCTTTCCCCTGGCCCTGACCGCCTGGTATGGCCTTGCCGCCCTGACCCTTTTGTTGTTTGTACTGTTTTTTTTGCGCAGCGTTGTGGTGCATCCTTCGCTGGAACGACTGGTGGTGGGGGGCGCTGCCCTGGTCAATACTGCTGTGGGTCTGCGGGACTTCTTTGTTTTCAGACTGGATCCCTCCTTTAGCGCCAATACGTGGTCCCGGTATTCATCCCTGTTGTTTGGTTTGGCCTTCGGTTTTGTGGTGTTAACCCGGTTCAGGGCCACCAACGAGCAATTGCGGGATTTGTTGGCCACCCTAGCGGCGCGGGTGTCGGAAAAAGAAGAAACCTTGCGTACCGCGTATACGAAGATGGAGGCCATGGCCCGCCACCAGGAGCGGTTGTCCGAGCGCGGCCGCATCCTGCGCAATATGCATGACGGCGTCGGAGCCCACATCACGTCGGCCATGCGCCAGTTGCTGTCGGGTGGCGGCCGCGATACCCCGGCGCGTACGCAGGTGTTGATGACTCTGCGCGATGCGCTGGACAACCTCAAGTTGTCGATCGACTCCTTTCACCTGGCACCAGGTGACATTACCGCCCTGCTGGCCAACTTGCGTTACCGCCTGGGTCCGCGCTTCAGTGCCATGGGAATCGAGTTGCAGTGGGATGTAGACCTGTTGCCCATCTGCGAAAAACTCGACGCCAGCGCGATGGGGGAACTGCAATTCATGTTGTTCGAGGCCCTGTCGAATGTTCTACAGCATGCCCAGGCACATACGCTGCGGGTGGAAGCCCATGTGGAAGGTCAGGGCGAGCGTGTCGACGATGCCACGCAGACAAGCGACTCTGGTCAGGTCTATGTTCGGGTGGTTGACGATGGTGTCGGATTTGACCCGCAGGCCCGCCAAAGCAAGGGTCTGGCCAATTTACGCAAACGCGCCGTCGCCATTGGCGCGCAATTGCGGATCAGCAGCACACCTGGCAATACAGTGGTCGAAATCCAGCTTGGTGTGTAATGCCGCAGCGCCGGGGTTGCCCTGCGTCGATAATTACCCCCTTGTATGGCCTCTGTTTTTGATAAAACTTCTGTTTGGCGGCGTATTGCCCCTTGGTTCCATGGCTTTGATGGCCCTTTGGCATTCGCGGTGTTTCTGTTGGCCTGCGCGGGCATGCTCACCATGTATTCCTCGGGCTTTGACCACGGCACGCGGTTTGAAGACCATGGCCGCAATATGCTGATTGCGGGCACCATCATGTTTGTCGTGGCCCAGGTTCCGCCGCAGCGGCTGATGGCTCTGGCCGTGCCGCTGTACATGCTGGGGGTTGCTTTGCTGATTGCGGTGGCGGTGTTTGGCATTACCAAAAAAGGTGCCCGGCGCTGGATCAATTTAGGCGTCACCATCCAGCCCAGCGAAATTCTGAAGATTGCCATGCCCCTGATGCTGGCCTGGTGGTTCCAGAAACGTGAAGGGCAGTTGCGTCCGCTGGACTTTGGGGTGGCCGCCTTTTTGCTCGGTGTGCCGGTTGCGCTGGTCATGAAACAACCCGATCTGGGCACCTCGCTGTTGATTCTGGCGGCGGGCCTGTCGGTCATTTTTTATGCGGGCATGAGCTGGAAGCTGGTGATCCCACCGGTGCTGCTGGGAGTGATCGGCATCGGGCTGATCGTGGTGTTCGAGCCCAGCCTATGCGCCGAAGGCGTGCGCTGGCCGGTCTTACACGACTACCAGCAACAACGTATCTGCACGCTGCTGGATCCCACGCGTGACCCGCTGGGCAAGGGTTTTCACATTATCCAGGGCATGATTGCCATCGGCTCGGGCGGCCTCACCGGGGTTGGGTTCATGAAAGGTACACAAACACATCTTGAATTCATTCCCGAGCGGACCACCGACTTTATTTTTGCCGCCTATTCCGAGGAGTTCGGACTGTTGGGAAACCTCTTTCTGATCGCCGCTTTTCTGTTCCTGATTCTGCGCGGTCTGGCCATTGCGCTGGAGGCTCCGACCTTGTTTTCGCGGCTGCTGGCAGGGAGTGTGACGATGATTTTCTTCACCTATGCCTTCGTCAACATGGGCATGGTCAGCGGCATTTTGCCGGTTGTGGGTGTGCCACTGCCCTTTATCAGCTACGGCGGCACCGCCATGGTGACCCTCGGCTTGGCGATTGGCATTTTGATGGCGATCGCCAACGCCAAGCGCCTGGTGCAGTCCTGATATGGAAGCAGAACGCGAAGCGACAAGCGAGAGTGCCGCATGAGCGCCGCCGGGCCGCCCCAAGGCGCGAAGCTAATATTCCCCGTCAGCATCATCGGTGTTGGCAATATGGGCGGCGCCATGGCAGCGCGCCTTGGGTCGTTGGGCTGGTCGCCACGTGTCTTTGATCTGGAACGGGCCAAAGCCAAAAGTCTTGAACGATTTGGTGCCCTTGCCCCCGAATCTGCTGTATCTACTGCTACTGAAACGATAGTAACCATCATCTGTGTGGTGGATGCTGCACAAACCCGTGACGTGTTGTTTGGATCACAAGGCATTGCTTCTCATCTGCAGCCTGGGCACGTGGTGGTGTTGTGTCCCACCATTTCACCGGATGCGGTGCAAACCCTGGCCAGTCAGCTGGCGTTACTGGGTGTGGACACACTGGATGCCCCGATGTCGGGTGGCCCGCAGCGTGCCCGCGATGGCAGCATGAGTCTGATGCTTGCCGGCACCGATGCTGTGGTGGCCAAGGTCCAGCCCTTGCTGGATGCACTGTCCAACCAGCTGTTCCACATCTCCGAACAGCTGGGGGATGCCGCACGGACCAAACTGGTCAACAACCTGCTGGCCGGCATCAATCTGGTGGGTGCGGCGGAAGTCATGGCCCTGGCGCGCCGCCTGGGGCTGGACGCCACACGCACGCTGGATGTGATTGCCCAGTCCAGTGGCCAAAGCTGGATTGGCATGGATCGTATGCGCCGTGCCGTTGCCGGTGATTTTGCACCGCGTGCCCACATGACCCTGCTGGCCAAAGACACGGCCCTGGCACAGGATGCGGCACGGAGCGTCGGCTTTGAAGGCCCGTTGGGGGCGCTGGCCAGCCAGGTGTTTGCGGCGGCGCTCCAGTCGGGGTTGGCGGATCTGGATGACGCTGCGCTGTTGCCGTTTCTGGAGCGCCGATTGCCCTGACGCCCCGTGGTCGTCGCCACTCCAGCGGGGGCAAGCGCCCTCCACTGAACGTTTTTGTGCGCAGGCGCCTAGAATTGGCCCATGATTTCTCGTGAACCCACCATCGAACGTCTCGCCCTGGCCCAGAGCCTGTTGTTAACCCCCTTTGGCCTGGATGACTCCCATCTGGCCATGGCCTTGAATGAAATCAAGGCCCACCGGGTTGACGAAGCCGACCTTTATTTCCAGTACACCCGCTCCGAAGGCTGGAGCCTGGAGGAGGGAATTGTCAAGACCGGTTCGTTCAGCATCGAACAAGGGGTTGGCGTGCGTGCAGTCAGTGGCGAAAAGACCGCCTTTGCCTACTCGGATGACATCTCGCAGGCCTCCCTGCTGGATGCGGCCCGTACGGTGCGCAGCATTTCCAGTGTGGCCCAAAAAGGGCGGGTCAAAGTGGCGAGCCCAAAGATTGCCAGGGCGCGCAGTCTGTACAACGGAGTGGACCCGATTTCTACGCTGGACAGCGCCGCCAAGGTGGCGTTGTTGGGCAAAGTGGAAAAATTGGCCCGCGCCAAAGACCCGCGGGTGGCCCAGGTCATGGCGGGTTTGGCCAGTGAATACGATGTGGTGATGGTGGCCCGTGCCGATGGCACCCTGGCGGCCGATGTGCGACCGCTTGTGCGACTGTCGGTTACCGTTATTGCGGAACAAAAAGGGCGTCGTGAAGTGGGCTCAGCCGGTGGCGGTGGTCGCTTTGGACTGGCGTATTTTGACGATGCCCAGATCGAGAAGTATGTTGACGAAGCGGTGCATGCGGCCCTGACCAACCTCGATGCGCGGCCTGCGCCCGCAGGTGAAATGACGGTGGTGTTGGGCCCCGGCTGGCCCGGTATTCTGTTGCACGAAGCGATTGGCCACGGGTTGGAGGGTGACTTCAACCGCAAGGGCTCCAGCGCCTTCAGCGGCCGGGTCGGTCAACGGGTTGCGGCCAAGGGTGTGACCGTGCTGGATGACGGCACCATTGCCGACCGCCGTGGTTCCCTGAACGTGGACGACGAAGGCAACACCAGCCAGCGCACTGTGCTGATCGAGGACGGCATTTTGAAGGGCTACATCCAGGACGCCATGAATGCGCGCCTGATGGGCGTGGCGCCCACCGGCAATGGGCGGCGGGAAAGTTATGCCCACGTGCCGATGCCGCGCATGACCAACACCTACATGCTCGGTGGCGACAAAGATCCCAAGGAAATTGTGGCCAGCATCAAGAGGGGCCTGTACGCCACCAACTTTGGCGGTGGCCAGGTGGACATTACGTCCGGCAAGTTTGTGTTCTCGGCCAGCGAAGCCTATTGGGTGGAAAACGGCAAGATTTTGTATCCGGTCAAAGGTGCCACCATTGTTGGCAGCGGGCCGGAATGCCTCAAGCGTGTCAGCATGATCGGCAATGACATGAAGCTCGACAGCGGCGTGGGCACCTGCGGCAAAGAAGGCCAGAGTGTGCCGGTGGGCGTGGGGCAACCCACGCTGCGGATCGATGGCCTGACCGTGGGTGGAACCGCCTGACCGGGTAACCAACACATCAGGAAGATCGATGACATGAGTGGTGAACCGTCCAGTGCGCTGCCCACGCAGTCCGACGAATCGTTTTCTGCCTCAGTGGACACGGGATTCCCTGCGCACTCGCAGACCCAGGGCGCGTCACAGGGAATTTCCCAGTCGCAGTCCCAGAACCACAGTTTTCAGTCGTTTGGGCAATACAGCCAGTTTTTGCGATCGGCCGTAGCCGACGAGGAGTCTTTGCAGGTTGGTGAAAGCCTGCAGGCGTTGGCCGTCCAGATCGAGGCGATGGTGACGCTGTTGCAACAGGGCGGGCGCGATCGCCGCGCGCTGGCTCTGGCGTTGTTCAATCTGGTGGGAGACCTGCGCGCCCATCGCGCCCAACTGTTGGCCCTGGGCGACGACTGGCATCGCTTTTATGAGTTTGATGCGCACTTTTCCTCACTGAACCATTTCCGCATTCTGGTCACACAGTGGGCCATGGAGGCCGCTCCGCCGCGTCTCGGTGTGCCGCCGTTGGCCGATTTTGATTTGGCTGCCTGGCGTGTGCTGGGTGCTGGCTCCTTGCTGCTCGACGTGTACGAGCAGTCGCGCAAAGCCGTAGTTCCACAGGACGAGCTCAGCGCCGAACCTTCGGTGTGGGGCCGTTGGAGCGCCTGGTGGACCCGACGCCAGATGCGACGCAAGGTTGTGCGGGCAGAGGGCCGACGCGGCCGGCGCAAGACAGATTGATGTGGCCCCCACGCTCCGCCGCTGCGCGGGTCGCTGCCCCCCAAGGGGGCTAACTCGTCTTGGGGCGGCCCGGCGACGAGTTGCCCGCCCTCACGTTGCCGACCAGCAAAATTAACTGTGCTACAGTGACAGCCATGCATTTCGGTCGTTTTTACTTTGGCTATTTTTGGTTCTCAAGCGCCTTTGGCGGTAGAGAGATCTGAACGTACCTGACAAGCAGACGTCCCAAATCCTCACCAAACCGCCGGCACCACCGGCGGTTTTTTTTTGCCCTAACCGACCCATTTCCATCCACACAGGAGCTTTCCATGACCGCAAAACCCGCCGCTACGTCCGATGCCTGGTACCCGCATGCACCGCAGCAAACCGACCGCACCAGCCAGACCGACGACGAACGCATCAAGGACATCACCGTGTTGCCGCCTCCCGAGCACCTGATCCGCTTCTTCCCGATCCAGGGAACGGCGGTTGAAAAGCTGATCTCCCATACCCGTAAGGCGATTCACAACATCATTGCCGGCAAGGACGACCGCATGCTGGTGGTGATCGGACCGTGTTCGATCCATGATCCGGCGGCCGCGCTGGACTATGCGCGCCGACTGAAGTCCGAACGTGAAAAATACAAGGGCACGCTGGAAATCGTGATGCGCGTGTATTTTGAGAAACCGCGCACCACGGTAGGCTGGAAAGGCCTGATCAACGACCCTTACCTGGACGAGAGCTTTCGCATTGACGAAGGCCTGCGTATCGCCCGCCAGTTGCTGATCGAGATCAACCGCCTGGGCTTGCCCGCCGGTAGTGAGTTTCTGGATGTGATTTCTCCCCAGTATCTGGGCGATTTGATTGCCTGGGGCGCGATCGGCGCACGCACCACCGAGAGCCAGGTGCACCGCGAACTGGCCTCCGGCCTGTCGGCCCCGATTGGCTTCAAGAACGGTACCGATGGCAACATCAAGATCGCCACCGATGCGATCCAGGCCGCCGCCGGTGGCCACCACTTCTTGTCGGTTCACAAGAACGGCCAGGTGGCGATTGTGCAAACCAATGGCAACAAGGACTGCCACGTCATATTGCGGGGCGGCAAAGCACCCAACTACGATGCCACCAGTGTGGCTGCAGCCTGCAAAGAGTTGGAGAAAGCCAAACTGCCCGCCACCCTGATGGTCGATTGCAGCCACGCCAACAGCAGCAAGCAGCATGAAAAGCAAGTTGATGTGGCGCGTGACATTGCCAAGCAGATCGCAGCCGGATCACGCAGCGTCTTTGGTGTCATGGTGGAAAGCCATCTGAACGCGGGTGCACAGAAATTTACACCCGGCAAAGACGACGCCCAAGCATTGGAATACGGCAAGAGCATCACCGATGCCTGCCTGGGTTGGGACGATTCGCTGGTGTCGCTGGAGCTGTTGTCGGCTGCCGTCCAGGCTCGCCGGGCACGCTAACCGAAAAAAGACTGCGGTGGGGTCAGCCGCCCGTGCGGCTGGCCGCTATCTTGGTATGCACCCATTGTTGGGCCTGTTCCATGGTCGAAACGATCCGGAAAGGGCGCTCAATCAATTGGTAAACGCGTTCGAAATGCGGCGCCATGATTTTGCAGCCCTCAATTTCGGGTGCGATGACAAAAGCTGTGGCAACCGGTTCAAATCCTTCGGGTTTGGGCTTTCGCATCAAGGCGGTGTAACGCTCGATGGCCTCCGGGGTGGCCATCGCGCTGACTCGCATCGTGCAGATACTGGCCCACGGGCCGCTGAACGTCAGTGATTTCAGGAAATTGCCCTGGGCCACGGCCAGTTGGTCAAACACCTCGGCGTTGAATGGCCCGGTCGCCTCGTAATGCAGGACGTCGTTGTCCATCCACAGGTCCACACGACCATGGGCCTTGAATCCAGGCGCGTTGATATGGGTCGTGCTGCTCTTCGGTGGAGGGGCGTTGGCCATGGTGTGTTTGGATGCCCGCTTATTGCGAGACCAGGCTGATGCCACCCTGGCCAACGGCCACGTACTGGGCCAAGCCGCTGATCACCGAGTACAACGTGGCCGTGGTTCCGGTGCTGCGACGGGTCCATGTGATGCCGTCCGGACTGGTCAGCACCGTGCCACCACTGCCAGCGGTCATCAACTGACTGGACGCCGGGCTGACGGCATACAGATCGGCCGTGGTCCCCGAGCTCTGGGTGGTCCAGGTTACGCCGTTGTCGGTGCTGCGAAGAATGGTGCCGCCATTGCCGGCCGCCAGAAAGGTGTAAGACGTGACGATCTGAACAGACACTGCGTTCAGGTCAGCGCTGGTGCCCGAGGCGACTGCTGTCCAGGTACTGCCGTCAGGGCTGGTGAGCAGCGTTCCGCCCGCGCCGACAGCGACCCAGATGCCATTGCTGGAGTAGGTGATGCTGCGCAGATGGCGGGTGGTGGGCATCGCCACGGCGGTCCAGGTGATGCCATCGGCCGATTTGATGGCCGTGCCATTGGTGCCCACGGCAACCGCCAACACCCCGTTGCTGGCGATGGCGTTGAGTGCCTCCGTGGTGTTGGAAGCTGCTGCAGTCCAGGTGGACATATCGGTTCCGTAAGCGACCGTTCCGCCAGCGCCGACTGCGATGAATTTGCTGAAGGTATAGATCGAGGCGTTCAGGTTGGTATTGGCGGCCACTGGCAGCGCAGTCCAGGCCTTGCCATCGGTGCTGCGGTAGGTGCTGCCAGCATCACCCACGGCGAAGTAGTAGCCGACCAGATCGGTCCCGGTTCCGTATGAAATATTCCGTATGGTGTTGCTGCCCAGTGCCGAGCCTGGCGTCCAGAACTCACCGGCGGGGCGCGGAACGATAGAGACCGAGGGGCTGCCGGCGCCGCCCGGGCCGTCACCGTTGCGGCCATTAACCGTGAACGAATAGGTGTAACCGTTGGCAAGGCCGGTAACGACGTACGGCGATGTCACATTCAGCAGCGCCCGACTGCCGGGGATGTTGATCCAGTCTGTGCTGGTGATGGAGGTGGACGGGGCGTAGAACAGCCAATATTTCACGTCCGGCGCGCTGGTCCAGGTCACGGTGGCCGTGCCATCGCCAGGGGTTACCGTGATGCCGCCGGCCGGTGGAGGTGCCGAACTGCCACTGCCGCCGCAGGCAGAAACCATTACGGCGACACAGAAAGCGGCGAGTGCCTGACGGATCGAGAAAAAGGACATGGAAAGCCACCTAGAGGAAGTAGATCAATGATTTTACAAGTGCTTGTCCAGACGTCGCGGATCGTTGCATCTTGCACATGGTTTTACATCTATTGGCTTTCCAATTTCCGTCCATGGGTCTACAGTGTGCGCCTTATGGCCACTTACAAGACAATCTACAAATGCCGCGAATGCGGTGCCACCAGCTACCAGCAGGTGATTGACCGCGCACCCAACGGTGCCCTGAAGCCTACTGGCCAATATCGCTGTACCGGCTGTCGCAACATCTTCGCCACTATCCGCGCCTGGTGGGAGCCGCGCCGGGCGCCAGACTTTCAGCCTAGCTCATTCCCAGGTTAAGCTGCCGGCACAGATTCCAGCGCCACGTGCGCCGCGAACAGCGGCGGATCAGGAATTGGCACGTTTCCTGAGCCATCGCATCAAAGCACCGATCAGCGGCAACTTCTCATATAGCTCCTGCGCTGCATCCCAGTAGTCGCGGTGCAGCACCACCAAGCCCGATTCGGAAAAAACCAGGTGGGACGCACCCCGAATGGTTTGCGGCGTCTGGGTCTGAAAACGCTTGAAACGGAAGTGAAAGTCCCAGGTCAGAAAACACTGTTGCCCTTGCAATACCCGCCCGGTCACAACAAAACGCGGCGCGTGCAAGGCCACAAACATGTGGGCAAAAATGTGTTCAACGGCGGCCAGGCCCTGCACGTCGTTGAAGGGGTCGACAAAACGTGCCTGGGAGTCGTAAAAATGGCCGAGCTGCGCCACCGTGTCGGGCGTGATGGATTCAAAGAAGTTGACCAGAGCATCCAGGTCCACAGGCGAGACAGATTTCATAGGGCGACGCGGCGAACCAGTTGGAAGAACAGGCGGTTGGGCATGACACGCAGGGCTTTAAGCCACAGCGTGAAGCGTTTTGGGAAGTGGATTTCGAACGCGCCCCGTGCCCAACCCTGCAGGATGGCGCTGGCGGCCTGTTGGGGCGTCAACAGGGCCGGCATGTCGAATTGGTTACCGGCTGTGAGTGGTGTCTCCACAAAACCAGGGTTGATGATGGAGACACCAATACCTTTGTCATGCAGGTCCAGGTACAGGGTTTCGGACAGGTTGATGAGGGCGGCCTTGGTTGGCCCATAGGCCAGGCTGTTGGGCAGGCCGCGGTAACCCGCCACGCTGCCCACCAGGCTGATATGTCCGGCCCCACGTGCCAGAAAATGCGGCAAAAGGGCATCGAGTACATACAGGGCACCCAGGTAGTTGACCTCCATGTGTCGCGCCATATCGGGTACATCCATCGCATCGGAACGCATGGCATGGTAATGACCGGCACAGTACACCACGCAGTCCAGCGGCCCCTGTGCCAGCAACTGCTGGGCCGCCAGGGTCACGGCCTCACGCCGGGTGGCGTCCAGCGTCAGGGCGCGACTGCCGGGGTGCTGGGCCACAAATGCGGCCAAAGCCTCGGCCTTGCGTGCGGACACGACCACCCGCGCGCCTTGGCTGTGTAGGGCCGCCGCAGTGGCCTGTCCAATGCCGCTGGAGGCACCGACAACCCACACGGTCTTGCCGCGCCACTCTTTCAGAGGTGGGTTCAAAGGCGGCAACAAGGCGGAGAAAATGGACATGGGATTCTGATTTGCTATGAAATAGATAGCTGACTACGCAGTTTCTTTGGGGGCTGGAGGCCAATTTGGCTTAAGGTTTTCCCCTGTTAACGCTTGGTGAATGACAGCGTGACTTCGCCCAACCGCACGCCAAACTTGGACATCGTGGCCTTGTTCAGCATCACCTTGTCGGTCATCAGGTACATCCAGTCGTCAAACTGGACTTCAATGATTGTTGCCCCCACGCTTCCCGCTTCGCGTGGTGCGCTGCCCCCCGAGGGGGCGCTCGCGACTTGGGGCGGCCCGGCGTCGCTCGGTTTCCCGCCGACCGGCAGGGCCATGGTGTAGCCCCAGCGGAAGGTATTGCCACGGCTTTCACCCAGAGCCTCGCCCACCACATCATCGGCCCGGCCCACAAAACGGCCCTCGCCGGTTTTGCGCAGGCGCCAGATGCGCTTTTGGCGGGTGCCGTCCGAGTACAGGAAGTCTTCGTCCAATACGCCTTCATCGCCGGTCCAACTGCAGTTCATGACCACCGTGAAGCGCTTGACGACCGCGCCGGAGCGGTCGGTGAACACACCGTAGGCGTCCAGCGTGCCGTTGAAATACTGTTGCAAGTCCAGCACCGGTTTTTCATTGGCGTACTGCTCGATGCCGGTGGAAGAACAGCCAGCAACGAGCAGGCTGGTGGCAGCGGTGGCAGCGAGTAATAGTCTTCGATTCATGGTGTTTTGCGAACCAGGTTGAGGTAAAGAAGTGCTGTGGCCAGCAGCTTGAGCACGCAAGGCAGCGCGCAGTAGGCAAGGCTCAGTGTTTGCAAGGCGGCCGGGTCGCGGGTGCCGGGCTCGTAACCCAGGGCCGCCAAGGTGGGAAGGGCGACCCCTGCGGCCAGCGCAAGGTTCAATTTGGTGGCGAAGTTCCACCAGCCAAAGTAGGCGCCCTCGGCATGCCCCCGGTCACCGTTGTGGGCGATGGTGCCGGCAAGCAGGGCACTCGGCAGTGCGAGATCGGTACCCAGTGCCGCACCCGACAGCGTACAGACTGCCAGAAAAGCCAGACTGTCACCGGCGCCCAAGCTTGCGGCGAACATAAAAACGGTAACCGACAACAACATGCCCAGGCCCCAGGTGCGCGCCAGTCCCAGTTTCGGCACCAGGCGCAGCCACAAGGGAATGGCCAATGCCGCACTGAGGAAATAGCTGCCCAGGAACAGGGGTTCCCAGCTGGCGTCAACCTGCAGCCGGTCCTGCACAAAAAACAGCAGCAAGGTGGCGGGTATGGCACTGGCAATCCCGTTGACCATGAACACGGCCAGCAGACCACGAAAGCCGGGCCGGGTGAAGGGCCAGGTCAAACTCACGGGCAGGGGCTCGCCCCGGCTGTTCACGACACGGTCCAGGGGTCGGTGGCGTGGGGGCACGGCGGCACTGCGCCAGGCCAACCAGCCCCCTAAAAGCGCTACAAAAAAGAGAGCTACTGTCGCAGGTAATCCGAGGGCTAGCGGGCTAATTGATGCCAAGACTACACCCGCCAGGCCCAAACCTTCGCGCCATGCGACGACACGACTGCGCTTCACTTCATCCCCGCCCAGGCGGGCGCCCCACGACTGGTGCATCACGGCCAAGGCGCTGAAAGCGGCGTAGGTCAGGGCCAGCACAGCAGTCACCCAGATCAACAGCGCCTGTAGTTCGCGTACCGGGGGAAAAAATAGCAGCGCAAACCCGGCACCCAGCAAGATGGCTGCGATGGCTGCCCAGCGCAACACGGTGTCGGCCGAGCGGTTGAAAAGTCGGTCGCTCCAGCGGCCGATCAGCGGGTCGATCAAGGCGTCAAATAGCCGGGCGCCAAGCAGGACAACACCCAGCGCCGCCAGCGGAACTCCAAAGGTTCGGGCGTAATGGTTAGGCAACAGTACATAGAGTGGCAAGGCCACAAATGCCAGGGGCAGGCCCATCAGTCCATAACGCCAGCCCTGTTGCCAGGGAAACGTCGCCTCTGGGGCTGAGGATGGTTTCATGACGCGGCACCGGCCAACAGCGCGCTGCGCAGAGTGGGTTCGCTGGTGGTCTCCGCCAGCCAGATGCCAAAGAACAGGCGACTGAATTCGGGGTCGGCAACAACACCGCGCAACTGGCCGTTGAACCAGAAGCGGGCTCCCAGGCCAGGCTGGTGCAAACCGGTGATGCGGTCGCCTTTGATGACATCCGGAAAAGCCTCGCGCATGGCGGTCAGCCAGCGTTGCTCCTGCGCTGCAGATATGTCGGCGGCGCGGCGCATCTCCTGGATGGAGCGCTCGGCAATGGCGTTGCCACTGAGTGAGCGCAGATAGGTCAACTCCAGTGCCAGTGCGTGCTGAGCGTAGCGGCTGGCCTTGAAGCCAGGCGCGACCCACAAGGCGGCGTCATAAATGTCAAAGCCGAAAAACCGCATGCGGGAGGCACCCAAGCGCTGGGCCCCCGGTAATTCGCCCAGTGCGGCTGGGGCGGTGGCGTCCGCTGCCGGTGTGTTGGCGCGCACAACCGCACCCAGGCCCGCCAGCAGCGTGGCGGCGCCGGTTTGCAAGAGGGTGCGGCGTGTTGGCATGCCGTTTACGCCACGCGTTTGCGCAGCGTGTACTGCACCACGTCTATGTTCTCTTCGCTGAAGGCGGCTTCGCAGTAGGCCAGGTAAAACTCCCAGATCAGGTTGAAGCGTTCGTCAAAACCTTTTTGCAGCACTTCGGCACGGCGGGCCATAAAGGCCTCGCGCCAGCGTTTGAGGGTTTCGGCATAGTCGTGGCCGAAGGCCAGTTCCTCGACCACCTCCAGTCCCGCTGCTTCGGCCTGGCGTCGGAATTCGCGCGGGCAGGGCAGGCAACCGCCTGGGAAGATGTACTGCTGGATGAAGTCGGTGGAGTTCACATAGCGGTCAAATAACGCGTCGTCGATGACGATGCTTTGGATGCAGGCATGGCCGCCCGGTTTGAGCAGGCGCGCGACTGTGGCGAAGTAGGTCGGCCAGTATTCACGTCCCACGGCTTCCACCATTTCGATGGAACAGATGGCATCGAAGGGTGCGTCGTTGATGTCGCGGTAGTCTTGCAGGCGCAGGTCGCAGCTAGGTTTTGCGCCGTCGCTGGTGTTGGTGCTGGGCACACCCAAGCGGTGCAGTCGTTCGTGGGCAGAGGCCAGTTGTTCGGTGCTGAGCGTCACGCCGGTGACGTGGGCACCCATTTCCACCGTGGCCATCTCGGCCAGTGCACCCCAGCCGCAGCCAATCTCCAGCACCCGGTCGCCGGGCTTGATCCGGGCTTGCTGCAGCGCGCGTCGCACCTTGGCGTTTTGCGCGACCGGCATGGGCTGGTCGTAATTGCCATTGAACCAGGCGCTGGAGTAGTTCATGGTCTCGTCCAGCCACAGCCGGTAAAAGGCATTGCCCAGGTCGTAGTGGGCGTGGATGTTCTTTTGGCTGTTGGTTTTGGTGTTGCGGTTCAGCAGGTGTTTGATGCGGTAAATCAGGCGCCCGGCCCAGGAGCCAAAGATTACGCTCTCCACTTCGGCGCGGTTCTTCACCAGCACCCGCAACAGCTCCACCAGGTTGGGGGTGCTCCAGTCACCGGCGATGTAGGTCTCGGCAAAACCGATGTCGCCAGATTTAAGGGCCGCGGAGCACACCTTCCAGTTGTGCAGGCTCAGTGTGGCGTGCGGCAAGTCACCTTTGCCAAAACGCTGCATGGAGCCATCGGGAAATTGCAGGGTCAGGCTGCCGTGGCGCAGGTTGTGGAGCAGGCGCAGTACGGTGCGGGCGGCGGCTGGCGTACCCTGGGGAATCGTCAGGTTGTTGGTTGGCGCAGTGGTGCTGTTCATGGTGTGGGCAAATGGTGGTCAGCGGGTCAGAAATGAGGTGGGTGGTACGGGTTTGCCAAAAAACGGGGCCTTTTTGACAAACAGCTTGACGGCCTGCCAGTGGATGCGCAGCACCACGCCCAAGGTCATCGCGGGGTAACGCCACAAGGCGCGCCGCACAGCCTGGGGTGTGAGTGGTTCCAGCGTGCCGCTGACGCTGGTTTCAATCAGGGGTCCAGAGGCATCGTCAAAATCGATGCGCGCCACGGTGCGTTTGCGGTCGGGTGTGACCATAAAACGGAAGCGGTAGCCACCCTCCACCGGCGCAAAAGGCGACACGTGGAACACTTTGGCAGCCCGTTGTTCGACGCCAAACTGCGGCTGGTCCAGCAGGTAACAATGGCGTTCACCAAAAGTGTTGTTGACCTCTACCACAATGGCGCGCAGGCTGCCGTCCTGGCGGTGGCAATACCAAAAACTGACGGGTTTGAAAGTGTGACCCCAGACACGGGGATAGCAGTGCAGCCAGATCTCGCCGTCGGCCGGGTCAGGGTGGCTGCCGGGGGACGCGCCACCAATGCCTTCTTTCTCCAGCAGTGCGTCCAGCCAGGCCAGTGCGCCGCCCTGTTCAGGGCCACGCCCGTCACCGTGGTCGGTGTCAAAAAAACTGAGTGGCGCAAAACGGTTGTAGGCCAGCGTGCCGCCGCCGTGTAGCTGCAGACTGCGCATGGGTAGCAGCAAGAAGTAGTTGCCGTAGGCGAATGCGTTGCGCACCGGCGCCAGCCGGGTGTGCCGCACTTGACCAAAGCCAATCATTGGCACGGTCTCCTGGGGTGCCGTGAACGGGTTTTTGTGCATCATTGGTGCTTGACCTTGGTTGTCTAGCGCGGCGTCCGGTGTTCGGCCAGCAGCTGCGTGGCGACGTCCAGCCCCGATTTCAAGCCATCTTCGTGGAAACCATATCCAGTCCAGGCGCCACAAAAGTAGGTGTTACGCTGGCCTTGCAAGTCACGCACTTTGCGCTGCGCTTCAATGGCGGCCATGTCAAAGACCGGGTGGGCATAGTCAAAGCGGGCGTGGACGTGGGCCGGGTCAATGTCAACGAGCGGGTTCAGGGACACCACCACCGCTTGTTCAAACGGCACGGGTTGTAACCTGTTGATCAGGTAATGCAGGCAGACCTGCGCAGCGTCATTGCGAGTTTGAGTTGATCGCTGGTAGTTCCAGGCCGCCCAAGCGCTGCGCGCGCGCGGAAGCACCGACGTGTCGGTATGCAATACCGCATGGTTGGGTTGGTATCGAATCGCGCTCAGCATGTCACGTTCGACACCGGTGGCATCACCCAGCAGGGTGAGTGACTGGTCCGAATGGCAGGCCAGCACCACTTTGTCAAAGTGTTCGGACTGGCCCTTGCTGTGCACCGTAACACCCTGGGCGTTACGGGTGATGTGTTGCACCGGGGTATTAAGGCGTTTGTCGGCAATTCCTGCAACGATTTTTTGTACGTACTGACGAGCGCCTCCGGCGACCGTCCACCACTGCGGCCGGTTGGTGACCTGGATTAACCCGTGGTTGTGGCAGAAGCGGATCATGGTGGCTACCGGGAACTGCAGCATCTGGTCGGTTGGACAACTCCAGATGCAACCCAACATGGGCAGGAAATACCAATCCCGGAATTCAGCCGACAGGCGGTGCTCATCCAGAAAATCGGACAGCGGCTGCATCATCTCCGCCTCGACGCCGCGCTTGGCAATATCGGTGGCGAGGCGGTTGAAGCGCAGCACATCACGCAGCATGCGCAAAAAGCGCGGGTTGGCGATGTTGCGACGTTGGGCAAAAACAGTATTCAGGCTGGAGCCGCTCCACTCCAACGGCGCCCGCCCATTGGCGCCCGGAACCTGGACAGAAAACGACATATCAGAGCGTTCCGTCGGCACCTTCAGGTCTGATAATAGTTGTATCAACCGGGGGTAGGTGCGCTCATTGAAAACCAGAAAACCGGTGTCAACCCCGTGGGTCACCGGACCCTGTGGACCGTCCAGCGTGAGATCGACGGTATTGGTGTGGCCGCCAAAGTAACTCCCCGCTTCAAATAACGTCAGCTGCGCCTGGCCGCGCAGCGCGTGGGCAAGGCCCAGGCCCGAAATGCCGGATCCGACAATGGCAACTTTGAGGGGTTTTTCCCGGTTGGTGGCGATCGTTGCCGGGTTGTGGACACCCTGGCGGTCGGTGAAATGGGTTTTCAACGCTTATCCTGAAGTTTGAACTACCAGGTAATTTTGCGACTGTTTGGTAATTTATCGGCTTGAATGGTTTTTATCCATGCTGGGTGTAGGGGTTTTAGACGCGCGACGGCACCAAGCCTTTCGCCCTACAGGCAACCGGATTGCGCAAACCACCCAGCCCGGGCTCCGAGGTCCGTCAGCCCAAGGGAGCCCAGATACAGCACATGGCCACTGTCCCCTGCAATGGCGAGGTAGGTGTTGAAGTCCGGGTAGTAGCGATAGTGGTAGGCATCCAGGGTCTGGGATAGGGGGCCGGCTGGAAACAAATACGGCACGGACCGCTCGGCCCAGTTGAAAAAACACTCCGCCGGGTTGACCCGCTGGACCGCTGCCTGCGCGTTCAGCATGCCGGCACCACACTGGCCCACGGTGCAGTTGCACTGACCGACGTTGGTTTCACCGTCCGCGACGCCGGGGCAGTTCGGCAAAGCGGATTCAACTGGAAAGGGATTGGCTGATTCCTGGATGGCAGAACGCACTTGCGCGGGTGTTAGCGAGGGATTGACGGCCAACAGCAGGCCTGCAACACCGGCTACCTGGGGCGCGGCAAAACTGGTTCCCACATTGCTCCTGAGTTGTGTGGTGTAAACATGTTCGGCGGGCGTGGTGGTCCCGGCGTTGGTGGCCGTGTCAATGGAGTAGAGGCAGGGTTGCTGCGCCCCAATGTTGATACAGTTGCCACCGGGTGCGCTGATGGCCACCTCGGGGCCAAAGCTGCTGAAGCCGACCTTGGTTCCCACATGGCGCAGGCCCCCCACGGCGATCACGCCGCGACAATTGCCCGGTGACTCGACCGCACCCTGGTTGTTACCGGCCGACGCTACCACCACAACGCCCCTGGCAGAGAGTTCGTCGATGGTGGCCTGTTCTGAAAATGAACAGGCACCGGTGTGACCCAGGCTCAGATTGATGATGTGTGCCGGATGGGGGTTGTTGGGAACCCCTTCCACAGGCAGCCCGCCTGCCCAGCGCAACCCGGCGACGATGTCGGAGGTGTAGCCACCACAGCGCCCCAACACCCGCACCGGCAACAGGCGCGCGCGCCAATCCACGCCGGCAATGCCCATGCCGTTCTGGCTCAGCGAGCCTATCAGCGCACTGGTACGCGTGCCATGCCAGGAACTGTTACCGGTGTCGCAGCCCGATAACGAATGGGGATGGCTGGTCAGCAGGGCATCATCAATCCAGTCGCCCGGGTCGGACGGGTCGCTGTCCCAGCCGTCGCCATCGTTGGTGCGCGCGAAACCGCCATCGCTGTCGGCGGACACAAAGTCATATCCCGGCAACAGCCGCCCGCCGGCGGCGGTGCGCATCAAATCAGGATGGTCAAACAGAACTCCTGTGTCGAGGACGGCAATCACGACCGACGAATCACCCTGGCTGAAAGGCCATGCCCCCTGGGCATTGATGGCCGAGCGGACCTCACCGGTGTTGGCCTTGAGATACCACTGTCCAACGGGTTGCGCACTGGTGTAGTGTTGGTCCGAATAGCCCGGGTCATTGGGCGTTGCGGCGTGGTGTCGTATCCGGTAGTCGGGCTCCACCGCTGCAACCTCGGGGTCTTGCCGCAAGCTGGCCAGCGCTGCGGACACCTGAGAGGCGCTCAAGGTAGGGTGGAAGATCAAGCGGTGGGTGCGCGCCGATACGGGTTGAAACGCAGCGATGTCCATCGTTGTGCGCCGGGCCACTGAGCCAAGGCGTTCCTGTGAAGCCCGTTTGGCGTATGCGGCACCGATCGCCGGTTGGTCTTTGAGCACCACGATCCAACGATCATTGTGTGGTGCGTCAACCGGCGAAGCCTTCGCGGTCAGCGTAACAGTTGAGGCTTCTGCCTGCGCAGGGTCCGGCGCGGCGAACAGGCCCAATGCCAACAAAGCGGCGCAGAAATAACGGTGGTAGTTTGGGTTCAACAGGGTCTGCTCCGTAGGGCGGGATGATAGACGTAACAAAGACTGTGTAGATTAAACCGAATACACGCTGGTTCCCGAATGAATCATGCGTCGCGGACGGCAAACCATCAGCGCGGCGGTACTGCGGGACTAGAATCGTTTGGCTTTCTTGTCCAGAAGGAATTTGTCATGTCCTTTGCGCCGTCGCGCCGTCTTGCCGTTGCTGCGATCCTCCTGTGGGTGTTGGCCTGCACCAGTGTGGCAAGCTGGGCGCGCAGCACCAGTCCGGTTCCAGAAGCAGCGGTGTCCACCGTGGTTGGGAATTTCAGGCAATTGCCCGGCACCGTGGTGTATGTGACGCTAACCGGGCGCACCAGCGGTTCGGTGTGGGGCAGTGGTCCCTACACCTTTGACTCTGACATGGCAACCGCTGCTGTCCATGCGGGTGTTGTCGTTGTCGGAGAATCCAAGACGGTGAAGTTGTCCATCGTCACCGGGCAATCCAGTTACACGGGCAGTGTGCGTAATGGTGTGACCAGCTCAAGTTATGGCACCTATACCGGCGGAAGTTATCGCCTGGAAGCCGACGACGGAGGGGACAACCCGATCCTGCAAGATCCGGGTAGTTTGCGGACATTTGAACTGGGCCTGGGAGGCGTGCACCGATTCAAGGTGACCGGTAGCGCAAAGGGGGGCAGCGTTTGGGGCACCAATGCCTACACCTCGGACTCGGCGTTGGCCGTGGCGGCCGTGCATTCGGGTGTGTTGTTGGATGGTCAGACCGGAGTGGTGCGTGTGGTGGTTGTGCCGCCACAAGCCATTTACGCCGGCAGCACGGCCAACGGCATTACGAGCAATGACTATGGTCAGTACGCCGGGGCCTACGCGGTGTCCAATGTTGCGGGAACCGTCGCCCTGACGGCCTATCCGGGTATGTTGAGCAACCCGCTGCCCAATCCGGGGAGCCTCACCGCTTACCGAGGCCGCAACCTGGCCGCACAGCATTTCAACGTGACCGGCAGCGTGTCGGGAGGCGTGTGGGGTACCGGAATTTATACCGATGATTCGAACCTGGCGGCGGCGGCGGTGCACGCCGGTGTGCTCGCGGCGGGGCAACAAGGGGTTGTCAAGGTCATCATTCGCCCAGGGTTAACGAGCTCTCCCACCCAGGGCAATGCCTATGTCGGCAGCACGGCCCATGGCATCACGTCCAATAGTTACGGCACCTATGCCGGAAGTTTCTCCGTCGTGAATCCGGATGGAGGGCTGGGCGCCATTCCCCGGGTCACCAATGGAGGTGCGGTCAATGCAGAGTTGAACCAGAGTTTTCGCTTTCAGATGAACACCAGCCCGGCCGCCACCAGCTACAACGCCACGGGGCTGCCAGCGGGTCTTGCGGTTGACCCTGTGACTGGCCTGATCTCTGGCATACCCATGATCAGCGGCAGCTTTCCCATCCAGCTATTGGTCACCAATAACAGCGGAACCAGTAATGCCGGGCTGCTGATCAAGGTTCCTGCGACGCCGACCACGGGTTTTACGCCGAGCTTCCTGAGTCTGATTGGTCCCGAAATCCTGCAAAGCGGTGGCAAAGCAACCATCGCAGCAACGGTGCGTTTTACGGACAGCAGTCTGCGCAGCGTGAACCCTGTCTGGACCAGCTCCAATCCTGTTGCGGCCACGGTCAGTGCCGCGGGTGTGTTGTCAGCCGGATTGGTGAAGGCGGATACACCGGTAAGCCTGACGGCCATTTACACCGAGGGCGGGGTCACGGTGACTGCCACCCTTCAGCTCACGGTCACGGCGGCCCCTGCCGTATTGGTGGGTGTGCGGCTTGTGGGGGCGGACAGTGTGCAGTCGGGCGGGCAAATTCGCTTGACGCTGGCTGCCCTGTACAGCGACGGGTCCATCCGGTCCGTGGTGCCCAGTGCCTACACCTTGTCCAGTGTGGCGTTGGGTTCGGTCAATAGCCGAGGGGTGCTGACGGTGGCATCGGTGGATGCCGACACGGTGTTGACAATCAGTGCGTCATATACCGAGAAGGGCATCAGCAAGAACACGAGCTTGGCGCTCAGTATTGTGGCCACGCCGGCGGTGTTGTCGCGTCTGACCCTGATTGGTGCACGCGGCACCCTGGGTTCCAACGAGAGCTTGAACCTGGCCGCTGCCGGTGTGTATGTGGATGGCTCCCGCAAGCCGGTCCAGGCACTCTGGGCGGTCAAGGGCAATGCCGCCACGATCAGCAGTACCGGGGTCTTGACCGCCAAAGCCGTTAGCCAGGACTCACCTTGTGTGGTGATCGCCAGTTATACGGAAGCCGGCGTTACGGTGAACGCCCACTTCCAGGTTCTGGTGCAGGCCATTGTGGCGCCCACGCCGGTGCAAGCCGAAGTGGAGACCACTGGCAGCCAGGCCGATTTCGGGTTGTCGGTCTGGAGCACGGCCAATGGCAACACAACCGTGATGGCAGGCCCTGCGACTGTGGCGTCAAGGGGCGGCACGCAAATTGCTGCAACGGATCAGGCCTCTTACCAGTTGTTTGTGATTGCCGTGGTGCCCGGAGGCAGCGCGGTAGCCACGACTACCGGCTTCATGCTGAACCGCAACAGCGAGTGGCAATTGGCGGGTTTTCCGTTGGCGGAATACCTATCCGGTGTCGCCGACAACAGTTACCAATTGATCGAGATATTCGATCATCTGGATGCTAGCCTGATATCCGGCACCCAGATTTTCGTGGGCTACGGTATTACGGACACCGAAATGCTGGAGTCCGGGCGGTACCGCATGGTGTACCAGGTGCAGTAGTGCTCCTTGGCGTTGGGCCAAGGTGTAGCACCGCTGCTTGACGAAAGACCATGACCCGGGTGAAATGACACAACTACTTTGAGAGATTCCCCATGAACGCAATGTTCCAACAGATACTGGGCCACCGGGTTCTCGCGTGGCTGCTATTCAGCATGTCATTGTGGTGCGCACCCGCCTGGGCGGCCGCTCCGTCGATGTCGGCCGGCGCGAACCACACCTGTGCCGTGATCAGTAGCGGAGGGGTTCAGTGTTGGGGTTACAACTCTTACGGTCAGCTGGGGGACGGCAGCAACAACAACAGCACGGTGCAGGTGGCGGTGCTGGGCATTAAGGCCGCCACCTCGGTGTCTGCCGGTTCCAACCACAGTTGCGCCGTGCTGAGTAGCGGGGAAGTTCAGTGTTGGGGTTACAACGTTTTTGGCCAGTTGGGCAACGGCAGCAGCACCAACAGTTCTAGCCCGGTGACGGTGGTTGGCGTCAGCAATGCGATGGCGGTCGTCGCCGGCAGCTTTCATACCTGTGCCGTATTGCGTGACGGCGCGGTGCAGTGCTGGGGCCGCAACAGCAGTGGGGAATTGGGTAACGGGGGCAGTGGCAACAGTGCCACTCCCGTGGCCGTTGTCGGCATCGGCAATGCCACATCGGCCTCGGCCGGAGGCAGCCATTCTTGCGCGGTGCTTGCCACTGGCGTCTTGCAGTGCTGGGGTAACAACAGTTTTGGGCAGCTAGGCACAGGCAATGCGACCAGCAGCGCCAGCCCAGTTTCGGTGACCGGTATCGATGGTGCGGTAACGGTCGCCGCGGGCGCCGGCCACACCTGCGCTGTCCTCAGCGGTGGCGTGGTGCAGTGCTGGGGGCGCAATACCGATGGACAATTGGGCAATGGCGCCAATGCCGGCAGTACGAGTCCCGTTGTCGTCACAGGCATCACCAATGCGACTTCAGTGGCTGCCAACGCAGGTCATTCCTGTGCTGTGCTTGCAGATGGCGGAGTCAGGTGCTGGGGACTCAACGGGTATGGTGAATTGGGCAATGGCACAACGACGGCCAGCACCACTGCGGTCGCCGTCACGGGACTCACCAACGCCAGTCTGGTGACTGTGGGCCAAACCCATAGCTGTGCCGCACTGATCAACGGTGGCGTGCAATGCTGGGGACGCAGCACCGATGGGCAGTTAGGCAATGGCGCCAGTACCACGCGCACCACTCCGGTAGTGGTTGCTGGGGTCAGCGCGGTTTCATCGGTTTCCTCCGGAGCGGGTCACAGTTGTGCGTTACTCGAAAGCGGCGGGGTTCAATGTTGGGGCTACAACGTCCATGGCCAGTTGGGAACGGGCAACCTTGCCAACAGTTCCAGCCCGGTGACGGTCGCGGGTATTTCCAATGCCACATCGGTTGCCACTGGCGGTCAACACAGCTGTGCGGTGATCAGCGGAGGCACTGTGCAATGCTGGGGATTCAACTCAAATGGCGAACTGGGCAACAGCAGTAGCACCCCTAGCTCAAGCCCTGTGGCGGTCACCGGTATCACCAATGCTGTTTCGGTTGCTGCGGGTGCCAGCCATACCTGTGCCGTGCTCAGCACGGGCGCCGTGCGGTGTTGGGGTTACAACTTTTCAGGCCAATTGGGCAATGCCAGCACCAACAATGCTTACAGTCCGGTCGCCGTTTCGGGTATCACCAACGCCGCGTCGGTCGCGGCGGGAACTTCGCATACCTGTGCTGTGCTCACGGGTGGTTCGGTGTTCTGCTGGGGGCGCAACAACAATGGTGAGCTGGGTACCGGCGGCACTTCCAACAGTTCATCACCGGTACCGGCTGTCGGTGTTGTCTCAGCCAGCGCAGTGGCTGCGGGGAACAACCACACCTGCGCTGTGTTGCGCAGTGGTGCCGTTCAGTGCTGGGGTGCCAACAGTGTGGGTCAATTGGGCAACGGCAGTACCAGCGCCAGCAATCTTCCCGTCACACTGTCCGGTGTTACTGCCAGCGCGGTGACGGCAGGTGCTTATTACAGTTGTGCCGTCTTGTCGGCCGGTGGTGTTCAGTGTTGGGGATACAACTTTTTCGGCCAGTTGGGTATTGGCACCTATGTGAATAGCGGGGTGCCTGCAACCCTGACCGATATCCAGGGCGCCCGCTCAGTATCCGCCGGCAACAACCACGCCTGTGTCGTGCTCAGCAGCAGTGCCAATGGCTCTACGGTGCAATGTTGGGGCGACGATGCGTATGGCCAATTGGGCTCCGGACGTGCCTATACCTACACCCCGGCTGCGGTGGTCGGAACCAGCGGCCAGGGTGTCTTGAATTTGTTGACGACCTTAGGCCCGCTCAACCTCAGTGTGACGGGTTCACCCACCCTGCAGAGCGGGGGACGAACCACATTGTCAGCCAAGGCCACCTACACCGATGGCAGTGAGCGCAGCGTGACGCCGGTGTGGAGCAGTTCAAACCCCGCGGCAGCCACGGTCAGCACCACTGGCATCTTGTCGGCAGGTGTGGTGACCACCGATACGCCAGTCACCCTTACCGCCACCTTGACCGATGGCGGCGTTACGGTAACAGCGACCCTACAGGTCACGGTCACTGCTGCGCCAGCGGTTCTGGCCTCGATCCAACTGACGGGCGCCACCAGCGTTCAGTCGGGTGGACAGATACGTACAACAGTCAACGCGCTGTATTCCGATGGCTCCAGCCGTCCGGTTTCGGCATCCGGCTACACCCTGTCCAATGCGGCGCTGGGTTCAGTGAATGCCCGTGGTGTGTTGACGGTGGGCACAGTGACCACGAATACCGTGCTGACAGTCACCGCCTCCTATACCGAGGGCAACGTCACCAAGACCGCCAACCTCGGGGTAACTATCGTTGCTGCACCAGCTGAGTTGTCGCGGTTGACCTTGGTCGGTGCGCGCGGCACATTGGGTGCAACAGAAAGTGTGACTCTGTCGGCCGAGGGCGTGTACAGCGACGGTTCGCGCAAAGTAGTGAAGGCGACTTGGGCCGTCTCTGGCGACGCGGCCAGCATCTCGAGCACCGGAGTACTGACAGCGAAAACGGTGACTGCTGATACCCCTAGTTTGGTAACTGCAAGCTATACCGAGGGTGGCGTGACCGTGAGTACCCAGTTTCAGGTTGTTATTCTGGCCGAGGTGCTGCCGCCGAGCCCAGTGCAGGCCGAGGTTGAGACAACCGGTACGCAGACCGACTTTGGTCTGTCCGTCTGGAGTAGCTTGAATCCGTCTACGGGTTTGGGCAACTTGAGACCCAAGGGGGCTTCGACCATTTCAGCGACCGGCCCGGTCAGCTACAAACTGTTTGTTGTTGCCGTCATTCCCGGCGGCGGTGTGTTGCCCAACACCACTTTTTTCATGTTGAACCGCAACAGCGAATGGCAGTTTGCAGGTTTTCCGCTGGCCGAGTACCTCGCCGGAATCTCCGACAATAGCTTCCAGTTGATACAGCTGTTTGATCATCTTGACGCCAGTCTGATTTCAGGCACCAAGATTTATGTTGGTTATGGAATCACGGACGAAGAAATGCTGAGTAGCGGGCGTTTCAAAATGGTCTACCAGGTCCAGTAGCCACAGTTCAATTCTGTTTCTTAGCTGCTTCTTTTTTTCATAGCTACAGTGTCATATTTCACGAGGGCTAGAGGCACTTTTTGTTATGAATCATCCGAGGTCTGGCCTCATGGTTTCCAGTTTCGCCTTCAGGAAACCTCCGGTTCCATAACGTGTAACACGGCTGTAGAAACGGTCTGTCAGGCGTTTGACCATGGCTGAATAGTCGTCGATGAGGGGAGGCAGAATGCTGCAGCTGTCGTAATTGACGACGACCGCCACCCGATGGCCCAATGGCGCCAAAAGCGCTGTGAGATGGTCTTCAATATCGGCAATGTCGCTGGGGCGGTCCACCGCCAGGCCCTCAAAATTGATGAACAGCAGGCGGTGCTCCCGGTCCAATTCACAACGTTGCGCCAGAGGTGTTGCCAGCAACCGCTCACGCAGGCCAATCGTATCGTCTGAGAACAAGGCGGCGTCCATCAAACGCAATTGTGGGCTGATCGTGGGCATGAAATCCATGTGCGCCAGTACATCGCGCTCCAGTTCAATGCCCGGCGCGATTTCGATCAACTCCAAGCTGCCTTGTTCAGCCTCCGGTTTGAGCTCAAACACGCAGCGCTCGGTGACATACAGGACGCGTTGCTTGCGCTTGCACGCCTCACGGCCACTGAATGTGCGGTGCTCTACGGCCTTCACAAACTTGCGGGTCGTTCCTTCGCTGTGAATGTGCAACCGCCCGCCTGACAAACGCACATCCAGCCCCCCGGTCGTGAATGTTCCAACCATGACGACGGTCTTGGCGTTCTGGCTGATGTTGATAAAGCCACCGGCACCCGCCAGCCGGGGTCCAAACTTGCTGACATTGAGGTTCCCCTGCGCATCGACCTGCGCCATGCCGAGGATGGCGATGTCGAGGCCTCCGCCGTCATAAAAGTCAAACTGGTTGGGCTGGTCAATAATTGCGTGGGCGTTCACCGCGGCACCAAAACTCATGCCACTGGCCGGAATTCCACCAATGACGCCGGGTTCCGCCGTCAGCGTAACCAGATCGATGATTTTTTCCTCAGCTGCCACGCTGGCCACGCCCTCGGGCATACCAATGCCCAGGTTGACCACGCTGTTAGGTCGCAGCTCCAGCGCGGCACGGCGTGCAATCACCTTGCGTTCACACAGGGGCATGGGGATTAATGAATCTTGCGGCACCCGAATTTCACCCGAATAGGCTGGGTTGTACTGTTCCGAAAAGGTCTGCATGTGGTGCGCTGGTTCGGTCGCCAGCACCACTGCATCGACCAACACGCCGGGCACCTTGACCAGCCGCGGGTGCAGTGTGCCACGTTCGGCAATTCGTTCTACCTGCGCAATCACAATGCCTCCGGAGTTGCGCGCGGCCATGGCAATCGCCAGGGCCTCTAGTGTCAGTGCCTCGCGCTCCATGGTCAGGTTACCGTCCGGGTCGGCGGTGGTGGCGCGGATGATGCCCACCGAAATTGGAAAGGCTTTGTAGAACAGGTACTCCTTGCCGTCCAGTTCGATCAGGCGGACCAGGTCTTCGGTGGTGCAGGCGTTGACTTTCCCACCGCCCCAGCGGGGGTCGACAAAGGTGTCGATGCCGACATGTGTCAAGGTTCCGGGCTTGCGCGCGGCGATGTCACGAAACAGGTGGGCAATGACCCCCTGGGGCAGGTTGTAGGCTTCAATGGCGTTGTCCATGGCCAGCTTTTGCAGCGCAGGCACCAAACCCCAGTGCCCGCCGACGACGCGTTTGACCATGCCCAGATGACCCAGATGGTTGAGACCCCGGCTAGCGCCGTCACCCTGGCCTGCGGCGTAAACCAGCGTCAGGTTGCGTGGTGAGCCGACGCCCGTCTCTTGCTGAATCTCGAGGAAGCGTTTCTCCAGCGCAACCGCGACCGTCTCGGCAAAGCCGATACCAACAAACCCACCGGTGGCCAGCGTGTCACCATCGTGAATAAGTCGCACCGCCTCGGCGGCACTGACAACTTTGTTGCGTTGCGCCCCTTGGGGTCCGGCATCTTTGAAATGGGTATGCATCAGGAGCTCCTTGCTGTGCGGTGAGGATCCTGATGCTAACGGGTACGCGGCTACGTAGTTTCCCTTGTATCGGCGGCACTTTGCGGCGTTTTGGTCAGGGCTTCCGAAGTCCCTGAAGTTGTGAGGCTAACAGTGAAATCAGTTTTAGCCCCCGTAAAATATAATGATTTCGCTATGAAAGTTGTAGTGCGTCCACCAGCTTTTGGTGGATGCCACCGAACCCCCCATTGCTCATACACAGTATGTGGTCGCCAGGGCGCACCCGCGCCATCACCTGTTGAACGACGGCGTCAACGTTGGACGCCACGTGTGCCCGGTCGGACATGCTGGCCAGTGCTTCGTGGGCGTTCCAATCCAGGCCGCCTGCGTGGCAAAAAGCCAGGTCGGACTCCTCCAGACTCCAAGGCAATTGGGACTTCATGGCCCCCAGCTTCATGGTGTTGCTGCGTGGCTCAAACACCGCCAGGATGCGCGCCGCGCCAACCTGCCGCCGCAGGCCGTTGATGGTGGTGCGCATGGCAGTAGGGTGGTGGGCAAAGTCGTCGTAAACCGTCACGGCTGCCGCTGTTTCACCGGCGGCCAGGGGGCGGTTCCAGGCCACGCGGGCTCGCACCTCCATGCGGCGCTTTACATTTTGAAATTTTGCCAAGGCGTTCACCGCGACAGCCGGGGAAACCCCCACATGGTCTGCTGCCGCTATGGCAGCCAGGGCATTGAGCTGGTTGTGTACACCACCCAAGTTCCACTCCAGCCTTGCGACCGTTCGGCCCGCTTGTACCACGTCAAAAGCCTGGGGTTCACCTTGGGCAGTGAAATCGGCAACCGCACTGCCAAAACTCCGCACCTCGCTCCAGCAGCCTTGGTGCAGCACGCGTGCAAGGCTTTCTTCCAGGTCATTGACAACGATGCGACCAGTCGACGGGACCGTGCGGACCAGATGGTGGAATTGGCGCTCGATCGCGGCCAGGTTGTCAAAGATGTCGGCGTGGTCGAACTCCAGGTTGTTCAGGATGACGGTGCGCGGCCGGTAATGCACAAATTTGCTGCGTTTGTCGAACAACGCGGTGTCAAATTCATCGGCCTCGATGACGAAGTAGCGACCAGAGCCCAGTTGTGCCGACACGCCAAAATTGAGTGGTACTCCACCAACCAGGAAACCTGGCTGCAACCCTGCAGATTCAAGAATCCATGCCAGCATCGCGGTGGTGGTCGTTTTGCCGTGGGTACCTGCGACCGCTAACACGTGGCGACCCTGCAATACATGTTCAGACAGCCATTGCGGACCGCTGGTGTATGGGGCACCGGCATCCAGAATGGCTTCCATCAAGGGGTATTTGGGTGTGCCGTCCGGCAATCGGGATCGGCTCACCACGTTGCCTACGACAAACATATCGGGCTTGAGCTGCAGCTGGTCAACGCCGTAACCTTCCATCAGTTCAATGCCCAACGCCCGCAATTGATCGCTCATCGGTGGATAAACGCCCAGATCGCACCCGGTTACCCGATGCCCGGCTTCCCGCGCCAGCGCAGCCAAACCACCCATAAAAGTACCGCAAATGCCCAGAATATGAATATGCATGGCACCATTCTACGGCTCACCCACACAGCGATTTACGTTATCAACCCCCGTTTTTGCTCCTTTTGATGCTATCAAAAGATGAGTATTCCCGTTGGGAACCCTCCATCCCTGTGAGAGGCGCACAATGGCGGCATGGATGCATTGAAAGAAGAAATCGCTGCGGTAGCGGCACGTATGGTGGTGGAAGATGGTTTGGAGTTTGGTGCGGCCAAGCGGCGTGCCGCGAAGCAAATGGGCCTGTCACCACGGGCCGCTCTGCCTGACAACGGGCGTGTAGAGCTGGCAGTCGAGGAGTACATTGCGGTCTTTTGTGCCGAAACCCAAGCGAGTGAATTACTGGCTTTGCGCAAGCTGGCTTGCCAGTGGATGCAGCGTCTGGAACGTTTTAACCCCCATGTTGCCGGCGCGGTCTGGCACGGAACAGCCACGCGACATTCCGATATTTATCTTCAATTGTTTTGTAATGACACCAAATCAGCGGAAATTGCGCTGATTGACCTCAATGTCCCGTATGAGCCGCGCACTGTCCCCGGCTTCCATGGAGAACTGGTGGAAGCGCTCAGTGTGCATGCCTACTGTGAAGCGCTGCGCGAGCATGTGGGTATTCATTTGTTAGTCTATGACTTTGATGATCTGCGGGGTGCCTTGCGTCCCGATGCACGTGGTCGCCGCCCACGGGGCGATGTGATGGCCTTGCGCCGCTTGTTGGATGAACCGGTTTTATGACTGATATCAAACCTGACCCGGAACATGTGAAATCACTCCCGTCCCATCCGGGCGACCCGTCCGGGCGCCGCTGGTTATTGGGTGCAACGGCCGCGACCGCCGCCCTGATGGGCCTCGGTGCGGCATGGTGGCGCACATCCCAAGGCGATGCGCCGGCAGGCGAGGCGCCTGTGGATGGCTTTTGGTCCCAGCAATGGGAAAGTCCAAACGGCACTGTCATCACCATGGAATCGTTCAGGGGGCGCCCCCTGCTGATCAATTTTTGGGCGACCTGGTGTGCTCCCTGTATTGAGGAATTGCCGCTAATCAATGACTTCTATCGGCAAAATAGAATAAAAGGTTGGCAAGTTCTGGGTTTGGCAGTCGATAAACTTGCACCCGTGCAGTCGTTCTTGAAGAAAATGCCCCTGGAATTTCCAGTTGCAATGGCGGGCTTGTCGGGTTCCGAGTTGAGCCGCGGCTTAGGCAATCTGGCCGGTGGCTTGCCTTTTTCTGTGGTTTTGGGTAGCGATGGCTTGGTGGCCCAACGCAAGCTGGGACGTCTGCAGCCTGACGATTTGAGTAACTGGCTTCGTCTAAAATGAGGCCGCTGTGCTGCCTCGGTGGCGATATGCAGCCCCGGGCGCCCGATCTGGCAGCGCGTCAAATAGCAAATTTTGACGACCAATATCTGAATATATAAATATTTATCGACAAATCGGGAGATTTTGTTGTAAATTCGCGCCTTACTCAATAAAGCCGTTGGAGATGACATGGATTTGCGCAAACTCAAGACATTGATTGACCTGGTGTCGGATTCCAATGTGTCGGAACTCGAAATTACCGAGGCCGAAGGTAAGGTGAGGATTGTGAAAGGCGGGGGTGCGGTGGTCCAAACCTACCAGCCGGCCCCGGTCTACGCGGCTCCGGTGCCTGCACCCGCCGTCGCGGCGCCGCTTGCGGCTACGCCGGTTGCCGAAGTGGCGTCAGGGCATACCGTCAAATCCCCCATGGTGGGCACCTTTTACCGGTCGTCCTCTCCGGGTGCCAAGGCCTTTATTGAGGTCGGTTCGGTTGTCAAGGAAGGTGAAACCGTGTGCATTATTGAGGCCATGAAGATCCTCAATGAAATTGAAGCGGACAAGGCTGGCACCATCACCCGCATTTTGTGTGACAACGGCCAGGCGGTTGAATATGGTCAACCTTTGTTCATCATCGAGTAAGCCGCAGCAGGCCATTTCATGTTCAAAAAAATACTGGTCGCCAATCGAGGCGAGATTGCGTTGCGAATTCAACGCGCTTGCAGGGAGCTGGGCGTCAAAGCCGTGATGGTCTATTCAGAGGCCGACCGCGACGCCAAATATGTCAAATTGGCCGACGAAGCAGTTTGTATCGGCCCCGCACAATCGGCGCAGAGTTACCTCAATGTGCCGGCCATTATTTCTGCGGCTGAAGTGACCGACGCCGAAGCCATTCACCCCGGGTATGGCTTCCTCAGCGAAAACGCGGATTTTGCCGAGCGGGTGGAGCAAAGTGGCTTTCAGTTTATTGGGCCGACCCCGGACTCCATTCGTACCATGGGGGACAAGGTTTCAGCCAAACAAGCCATGATTCGCGCGGGCGTGCCGTGTGTACCAGGCTCAGAGGGGGAGTTGCCGGACGACCCCGCCCTCATTCGCCGGGTCGCCAAGGCCGTTGGCTACCCGGTCATCATCAAGGCAGCCGGTGGTGGTGGTGGGCGCGGAATGCGTGTGGTGCATACCGAAGCCGCGTTGATCAATGCGGTGGCCATGACCAAGGCCGAGGCTGGCGCGGCCTTCGGGAATCCCGCTGTCTACATGGAGAAGTTTCTACAGAATCCGCGCCATATCGAGATTCAGATCCTGGCCGACAAACACAAGAATGCTGTGTATTTAGGTGAGCGGGACTGCTCCATGCAGAGGCGGCACCAGAAAATTCTTGAGGAAGCGCCTGCACCCGGTATCAACCGCAAGCTGATCGAACGAATTGGGGAGCGTTGCGTCGCGGCTTGCAAGAAAATTGGATACCGGGGCGCTGGTACTTTTGAGTTCTTGTACGAAGACGGCGAGTTTTACTTCATTGAAATGAACACCCGGGTCCAAGTGGAGCATCCCGTCACCGAAATGGTGACCGGAATCGACATCGTACGAACCCAAATCATGGTTGCCGCTGGAGAAAAGTTGCCTTTCACCCAACGCCAGATTGAAGTCCGTGGCCATGCGATGGAATGTCGCGTCAATGCCGAGGATCCCTATAAATTCACGCCATCACCCGGGCGTGTGACCACTTGGCATGCCCCTGGCGGGCCAGGTGTTCGGGTGGACTCGCATGTTTATACCAACTACTTTGTTCCCCCCAATTACGACTCTATGATTGGCAAGATTATTGTGCATGGTGACACCCGGGAACAGGCCATGGCGCGTATGCGCACCGCTTTGGCCGAAACCGTTGTTGAGGGCATCAACACCAACATACCTTTGCATCGCGAACTGCTCGTCGATGCCAAGTTTATGGATGGAGGCACCAACATCCATTACCTGGAACAGTGGTTAGACCAGCGCAAACGCTGAGGTCATCATCGTGTTTGAACTAAGCATCATGTGCCCCGAGACAGGGCTGGAAGAACTGACCGATGCACTGGACGCGATGGGCGCATTGAGCGTCAGTGTTGAAGACGCGGACGCGCAAACCGATGCGGAACAGGCATTGTTTGGCGAGCCTGGCATGCCCCCTCCCAAGGAAGGCTGGCAGCGCTCCCGGGTGATCGCGCTGTTTGGGGACGAAGTACTGGCCACGGAGGCAGCGAATCTGCTGATGGCGCAAGACTTTTTTCACGGGTGCCGGTTGTTAGGTACTGCGGCTGTGCCGGATCAGGATTGGGTACGGTTGACACAGGCGCAGTTCACGCCAGTGGAAATTACACCGGAGTTCTGGATTGTTCCCACCTGGCACGAGCCGCCTGCCCACGCGCATCAAATCATTCGACTCGATCCGGGGCTGGCCTTTGGCACCGGGACCCATCCGACCACCCGAATGTGCCTGCGCTGGGTGGCCGGTCGCCCTGCGCAAGGTCGGGTACTCGATTACGGTTGTGGTTCAGGCATTCTGGCGATCGGTGCCGCGAAGTTTGGAGCCCGTGAGGTGGTTGCGGTTGATATTGATACGGCGGCCATCGATGCAACGCTGCTCAACGCCACGGCAAACAGTGTGACAGTTCTGGCAGGGTTGCCGGATCTTGTGAAGGGCCAGTTTGACCTGGTGTTGGCAAATATCTTGGCGACACCATTAAAGGTGCTGGCCCCTCTGCTGTGTTCCCGTGTCGCTCCAGGTGGTCACCTCGTGCTTGCGGGAATATTGGAGCGTCAGGCCGATGAGTTGATCGCCGCCTATAGCCCCCATTGCCGGTTGGCCGTGTCAGATCGTGAGGATGGCTGGATTTTGATGACGGCAATGGTCTAGGCGGGGCAGTCGGGTCTTTACAATTCCACGCTGATGAGTCTGATCACCAAATGTCCGGCGTGCACCACGATGTTCAAGGTCGTGCCAGACCAGTTGCGCGTATCGGATGGATGGGTACGTTGCGGACAGTGCAACGAAGTGTTTGATGCCAATGCCAATCTGGAATCAGCGGCTCCCACCGTGCCGTCAGAAGCAAACCGCAGGACTCGGGATCCGGGGTCGGCCATCTTTTTTTCCTTGACCGACAACGGTATTCCTGAAAAAGTGCCCAATCTGGGCCATGCCGAAACCGACAGTGCCGACGACCGTGGATCGGCAAATGACCCAGTGCCGGCTCTGGAAGTTAACCTTCGAACGCTTCACGGCGAACCCGCAAAGACAGCAGTTCAAGCGAATGAACCATCGCTGCATTGGGAGACCACCAGTGTGGCTGCAGCGGTGGCAACGGGAGCAACAAAAGGTGAAGACGCGGAACTCGCCCTGGCATCCGGACCGCGGCATTCCTTCATGCATGATACGAATTCGCCATCAAAGGTCTCGACGAGCCGTGTCCCGCGAGTCACCCTTGCGTTGTTGAATGTCTTCCTGACAGCCGGACTGACCTTGCAGGTCGTCACGTTTGAGCGGGATCGAATCGCTGCAACCCTGCCGCAAACCACTCCAGCACTACAAACACTGTGTGCTGCACTGTCCTGCACGCTATCGCCGCTTCGCCAAATTGAATCGGTGATTATCGACAGCTCGGCCTTCACCAGGATCCGGGGCGACGTCTACCGATTAAGTTTCACTTTAAAGAATACGGCGCGAACAAGTCTCGCGACACCGGGCATGGAGTTGACTCTGACCGACACCGAAGACCGTGCGGTGGCCAGGCGTGTGTTTCTTCCTGATGTATTTGCCGGGTCGTCTGCCGTTGTGGAAGCGGGAGCAGAGCTCCATGCGAGCTTGCCGGTTAACGTCAAATTGGCTGGCAATCACGAGAAAATCTCTGGTTATCGGCTGTTGTCTTTTTATCCGTGAAAAAGCCCGGAACCTCTCGGTTCCGGGCTTTGAGTTTCGCCAACGCGTGGATTACGGTTTGTTGGACGTTGGGAAGGGCCAAGCTGCCTGCGGATTCAGTGTGGTCTGAGCGGCAGGTGCTGCGGCAGCGGGTGCTTTCGCGGCTTTCTTCGCAGCCGGCTTTTTGGCTGCCTTTTTAGCGACGGGCTTCTTGGCTACGGCTGCTTTTTTGGCCGGAGCCTTTTTAGCAGAAGCAGCCTTGCTGGAAGCAGCTTTCTTGGCTGGAGCAGCCGGCTTTGCAGCTACCTTTTTCGCGGGTGCGGCCTTTTTAGCCGGTGCTGCCTTTTTTGCGGGCGCAGCCTTCTTCGCAGCTACCTTCTTCGCGGGTGCTACCTTTGCGGCTACTTTTTTAGCGGGTGCCGCTTTCTTCGCTGGTGCGGCCTTTGCGGCTACTTTTTTAGCGGGTGCCGCTTTCTTCGCTGGTGCGGCCTTCGTAGCGGCCGGTTTTTTTGCAGTTGCCATGATTTTCTCCTTGATCAATTTACAAAGAGCACTTCTTGCCTTAGAAACGGCAGTAAGCGATCCATGCGGTTGGGCAAGGTCCCAGCCGCATGAACTTGGTGACACCGACCCAGCGCACCCGGTTTGGCGTGCTGATGGTTTGGTGAAAAGGGGGGGAACATAATGTGTTGATCAGTCCCAAGACAGCGAACCGCCCGACTGGTATTCAATAACCCTGGTCTCGAAGAAGTTGCGTTCCTTCTTTAAATCGATCATCTCACTCATCCAGGGAAACGGATTCTCTTCATTCGGAAACAACGTGTCCAGACCAATCTGGGTCGCGCGCCGGTTGGCGATATATCTCAGGTAGCCTTTGAACATAGACGCGTTCATACCCAGTACGCCGCGTGGCATCGTGTCTTCGGCATAGCGGTATTCCAATTCCACGGCCTTTTCAAATAGCGCCCTGATCTCCGCCTTGAACTCTGCTGTCCACAGTTGAGGATTCTCCAACTTCAATTGGTTGATCAAGTCGATGCCGAAATTGCAGTGCATCGACTCATCGCGCAGGATGTATTGGTACTGCTCGGCTGCACCGGTCATCTTGTTTTGTCGACCCAGGGCCAGGATCTGGGCGAAGCCGACGTAGAAGAATAGGCCTTCCATCAGGCAGGCGAACACTATCAGGGACTTCAACAAGGTCTGGTCTGCTTCGGGTGTGCCGGTGTGGAAGTGGGGGTCCATGATCGCTTCAATGAAAGGGATCAGGAACTGGTCCTTGTCGCGGATGGACTGCACCTCGTTATAGGCGTTGAAGATTTCGCTCTCGTCCAGGCCCAACGACTCAACGATGTACTGGTAGGCGTGGGTGTGAATGGCTTCTTCAAACGCTTGGCGCAACAGGAACTGGCGACACTCGGGGGCGGTGATGTGGCGATAGGTGCCCAACACAATATTGTTGGCAGCCAACGAATCGGCGGTGACAAAAAACCCCAGGTTGCGCTTGATGATACGACGTTCATCTTCGGTCAAACCATTGGGGTCTTTCCACAGAGCAATGTCGCGGGTCATGTTGACCTCTTGCGGCATCCAGTGGTTGGCGCAGCTGGCCAAATATTTTTCCCAGGCCCATTTGTACTTGAAGGGTACCAACTGGTTGACATCGGTCTTGCCGTTGATGATGCGTTTGTCCGACGCCTTCATTCGAAGGGGAACTGCAGGCTTTACGGGAGTGTTTTGTGCCCGCTCAACCGGCGGAATTTCCGACGGTGTGAACGCAAATTTTGCCAGCGATGTGGGCTTGACTTCTTCGTCCCAGGTCAACATAAATTGTTCCAATCAGCGGATTATGAGAGCAGCGAAATGAAATGAAAAGTAATCATGTACTTCACCGCGAATATGTGTTGTTCAATAGCATCGCATCGCATCGCACCGCATGCGATGCAGGTGTACACATCACTGGCAGGACTCGCATGTTGGGTCATCCACACCGCAAAACCTGATGTCGGTAGCAGCATGGGTTGCCATCTCCATTTGCAGCAGTGCCGCTGCCGCCGCAGCCTCCAAAGCACTCGCTGCACGCATGGAACCCTTGGCATCGTTGCCTGAGGACACTGCGTTCATCTTGCCTGCGGTCACCGTCGATTTTTCGGCGTGTGTGGCCGACATGGTGCGCAGGTAGTAGGTAGTCTTCAGGCCGCGCAACCAGGCCAATTTGTAGGTCTCGTCGAGCTTCTTGCCCGATGCACCGGCCATGTAGATGTTCAGCGATTGCGCCTGGTCAATCCACTTCTGGCGGCGCGCTGCAGCTTCGACCAGCCACTGTGTCTCAACCTCGAACGCGGTGGCGTAGAGCTGTTTGACTTCGGCGGGTACACGGTCGATGGGGCCGAGTGATCCGTCAAAGTGTTTCAGGTCCATCACCATGACGTCGTCCCATAAGCCCAGGCGCTTCAGGTCCTTGACCAGGTAGCCGTTGATCACCGTGAACTCGCCCGAAAGATTGGACTTCACCGACAGATTGCCGAAGCTGGGTTCTATGGACGCGTCCACGCCAATGATGTTGGAGATGGTCGCGGTGGGTGCGATGGCCACGCAGTTGGAGTTGCGCATGCCGTCCTGGGAAATCTTGTTGCGCAGGGCATTCCAGTCTAGTGTGGAGGAACGGTCCACTTCGACGTAGCCGCCGCGTGCGGAGGCCAGCAGTTCCAGGGTGTCCAGCGGCAGCACGCCCTTGTCCCACAACGAGCCGCGGTAGGTGGAGTACTTGCCGCGCTCCTTGGCCAGCTCGGTCGACGCCCAGTAGGCGTAGTAACAAATGGCTTCCATGGATTCGTCGGCAAATTGCACGGCGGTTTCGCTGGCATAGGGAATGCGCAGCTCGTACAGGCTGTCCTGAAAGGCCATCACACCCAGGCCGACCGGGCGATGGCGCAAATTGGAGTCGCGCGCCTTCTTGACCGCGTAGTAGTTGATGTCGATCACGTTGTCCAGCATACGCATGGCAGTGCTGATGGTGCGCTTGAGCTTGTCGTGGTCCAGGACAGAACCGCCGGTCGAGCCGTCGGGTGCCGCCTTCAAGTGCTGGCGCAGGTTGACCGAGCCCAGGTTGCAGACGGCTGTTTCGGTGTCCGAGGTATTGAGGGTGATCTCGGTGCAAAGGTTGCTGGAGTGCACGACGCCGGCATGCTGCTGGGGCGAGCGCACGTTGCAGGCGTCCTTGAACGTGATCCAGGGGTGCCCAGTTTCGAACAGCATGGTCAGCATCTTGCGCCACAGGTCGCTTGCCTGGATGGTGCGGGCGGGTTTGATCTCACCGCGTGCAGCCTTTTCTTCGTAGGCCACATAGGCCTTCTCGAAGTCTGCGCCAAACAGGTCGTGCAGGTCCGGCACGTTGTTCGGTGAGAACAAGGTCCAGGTTCCTTTTTCCATCACGCGGCGCATGAACAGATCGGGGATCCAATTGGCCGTGTTCATGTCGTGGGTGCGGCGGCGGTCGTCGCCAGTGTTCTTGCGCAGCTCCAAGAACTCTTCGATATCCAGATGCCAGGTTTCCAGGTAGGTGCAAACCGCGCCCTTGCGCTTGCCGCCTTGGTTGACCGCGACGGCCGTGTCGTTGACGACCTTCAGGAATGGCACAACACCTTGGGATTCGCCATTGGTGCCCTTGATGTGGGCACCCAGTGCACGTACGCGTGTCCAGTCATTGCCCAGGCCGCCCGCAAATTTGGACAACAAGGCGTTTTCCTTGATGGACTCGTAAATACCGTCCAGATCGTCCGGCACGGTGGTCAGGTAGCAGCTGGAGAGTTGCGAGCGCAGCGTGCCGCTGTTGAACAGCGTCGGTGTGCTGGACATGAAGTCGAAGCGCGATAACACTTCGTAGAACTCGATGGCGCGCGCTTCGCGGTCGATCTCGTTCAGCGACAGGCCCATGGCTACCCGCATGAAGAAGGCCTGGGGCAGCTCGATGCGGGTCTTGCCTTCGTGCAGGAAGTAACGGTCATACAGGGTTTGCAGGCCCAGGTAGTCAAACTGCATGTCGCGTTCTGCTTTCAGGGCGGCGCCCAGGCGGGCCAGGTCGAACTGCATCAGCCGCTCGTCCAGCAACTCGGCGTTCACACCGCGCTTGATGAAGCCAGGGAAGTAGTCGGTATAAGTGCCCGCCATATCTGTAGGTGCCACGTCACGCCCCAGCACTTCGCGGGAAATCGTATGGAACAGCAGGCGTGCTGTGGCGTAGGTGTAATCCGGGTCCTTTTCGATCAGCGTACGGGCCGCGAGGATGGAGGCCTTGTAGACCTCGTCCATCGGAACGCCGTCATACAGGTTGCGCATGGTCTCGGCCAAGATGGGCTCAGCCTTGACATCGGCACCCAGGCCGGAGCAGGCGGTTGTTATCAGGCTCTTTAGCTGGTTCAGGTCCAGCACGATGCGTTGGCCGTTGTCGATGGCGTGCAGCACCGGTGCGGGAGGGGCTACTTCGGCCACGTGTTTGGCGCGCTCCTGGGCACGGCGCTCGCGGTACAACACGTAGGCACGTGCGATTTCGTGGTAGCCGCCGCGCATCAACCCGAGCTCTGCGTGGTCTTGCACGTCTTCAATATGGAAGGTGCCACCGCCCGGACGCGAGCGCACCAGTGCGCGGATGACCTGCTGGGTCAGCGCTTCGACCACGTCACGCACGCTGGCGGACGCGGCGCCTTGGGTGCCATGCACAGCCAGGAAGGCCTTCATCATGGCCACGGCGATCTTGTTGGGCTCGAAGGGCACAACCGCACCGTTGCGGCGAATAATTTGGTAATGGGCCAGGTGGTTGATGCTGCCACCTTCGGTCGACGTGTCGCTGTGCGAGGACAGCATGGCGGTGGTGGCGTGTGGGATGGTGCTGGAAACTGATTGCATGGATTCCTCGTCTAAATCGGTATTCTTATGGGCTTGCCTGTTTTTTAAAAATCACCACAATGACCGCGAAGCAGGACAACGGTGATTGGGACAGCGCACACTATATATGGGGTGTTAGCGGTGTGCAAGCCACTACCGGTAGTGTATCGTCTCCAAGCCAACAAACGCGTGGTGGCCCCCAAAAAGTGCGCACCAAGGTGTTTTCTTCCGCTCGCTGCGTCGCTGCTCGAACGACGGGTGGCGCGCAGGCCTTGTCAATCGTTGGTTTGTTATTTGCACATCAGCATTGATGCGGTCTGCAGCGGGAATTGACCGTCCAAGTGGCGTGAAATCAGGGAATCGAACTGCGGGATGGAACAAATCGCGATGGAGTTTTGCCGCTTGGCAGGTGCAGCACGGGGCTGTTCACCGCACCGATTTCTACAAAACCCCTGCGGGAAAACACTGAGCCGGTAGCCCCAACATTTTTTGTAACAAAGTCCACTGCAGACCCGGGCCCGGGTCCGACTTGCGCCCCAGGGCAATGTGCTCGTGGCCCGCAATGTGTGCAATCGGGTAGTGCCGTATCAACACGAGACACAGTTCGGCCAGTGCTTCATATTGGGCGGTTTCAAAAAATTCGCCTTCCAGACCTTCGAGTTCGATGCCGATGGAGTCATCGTTGCAATTGTCGCGTCCACGGTACCGTGATGTGCCAGCGTGCCAAGCACGGTCATTGCAACTCACAAATTGCCAAATTTCACCGGTGCGCCGAATGTAGAAGTGCGAAGACACCTTGATGCCTTCAATCTGATGGAAGTAGGGGTGCGCTGCCCAGTCGAGCCGATTGGTAAACAGATCCTGCACGGCATGTCCGCCGTACTGGCCAGGCGGAAGACTGATCGAGTGCAGCACCAACAGATCAATGTGGGCTGAGTCTGGCCTGGGTCCGAAATTGGGTGATGCCAGCCTGTGTGCGGGTGGATACCAACCGTCATGCCATGGCGCTTCATCGAGCGGCCTGCCATCAGTCATCACCGATGTCGTCCTTGGGAACTTCGATTTTCAGTCGCGCGATGCGGTAGCGTATTTGGCGCAGACTCAAGCCCAATCGACTTGCCGCCAGTGTCCGGTTAAATCCAGTTTCCTTGAGTGTTTTGACCAAAATGTCGCGCTCCTGCTGATCGAGATGACCTTGCAGGTCTGTTGGCAAGGACGCCTCCGGCCAGACGGGAGATACATCAGACGTTTGCATGCCTGGCGAAGTGGACCCACTGAATGGGATCTGGATGTCGTCTAGACGCAGGGGACCGCTGTCGCACAAAGCCAATGCCCGGTGCAGCAAGTTCTCCAACTCCCGTACATTGCCATTTAGGGGCAACTGTGAAAGCAGTTCCAGCGTGCCAGGTGCAACGTCGGGCACGGCCATCTGAGCTTCTTCCGCGATGCGTGCCAGGAGCGCCTTGCACAGGGCCGGCAAGTCTTCCGTGCGCTCACGCAGAGGGGGGATCATGATGTCGATCACGTTAAGACGGTAGAAGAGATCCTGGCGAAAGCGACCGGTCAACACTTCTCCTGGCAAATCCCGGTGGGTTGCACTGACAATTCGCACGTCGACGGGAACTTCCTGCGTCGATCCGACCGGGCGCACACACCGTTCCTGAATGGCTCGCAACAGCTTGGATTGCATAGCCAAGGGCAGGTCGCCAATCTCGTCCAGAAACAGGGTTCCTCCTTTTGCGGCTTGAAAGAATCCTTCACGGTCCTGTACCGACCCCGTGTAGGCGCCCTTTTTCGCGCCAAAAAATTCGCTCTCCAACAGGTTCTCGGGAATTGCGCTGCAGTTGACAGCGACCCAAGGGCCGCTGGAGCGGTGGCTGTTGGCGTGTAATGCACAGGCCACCAACTCTTTGCCGGTACCTGATTCGCCGCGGATGAGCACCGGTGCCATGCTGCGTGCCACCTTGACAACGCGTTCCTTTACGTAGCGCATCGCAGCGGATTCACCAGCCAGTTTGGCCAAGGCCAGTTGACCGTTGCCCAGGGAGGTGGACAACTCCGCCGGTCGGGAGTCGGTGGCGCGGCGGGAGGGGCCGGTCTTGGCAGGCGACCCTTGTACGGCAGACGCGATCGCGGTTCGAAACTGCTTCAGATCGACGGGTTTTGTCAAATAATCAAATGCCCCCGCCTTCAACGATTCCACAGCGTTCTCCGCCGAGCCATGTGCGGTGATCACAATACAGCGTTCGCTGCGCTGCGTGACCCGCATGTGGTTGAGGATTTCGATGCCCAGGCCATCGGGCAGACGCATATCGGTAATCACGACGTCAAAGCGCTGTGTGTTGACTGCGTGCAAAGCGTCCTGTAGGTTGCCCGCAGTTTCAACCCGGTAACCCTCGCGCAACAATGTCAGTTCGTACAGGGTGCGCAGATCGGGCTCATCGTCGATCACCAGGATCTGTGCGTTGTTCAGTACAGAGTGGGTTGCCATGGCGTTGTAGATGGTTCAGCTTGGGCCACATTATCAGGCGCGTCTGCCAGCAGCAGCGACAGCACAAACTCATTGCCTTCGGTGGAAACTCCACGCGCGCTGCGCACATTGCGCTGGTACACCAGTGAAGCATCGTGGCGCTCACACAATTCGCGGCAAATAAACAAGCCCAGTCCACTGGAACGGCTGTCGGACGAAAAGAAGGGCTCAAACAAGTGACGCTCGACCGATTGATCCATGGGTGCGGCGTCGCTCCAGATCGCAATGCTGGCGTGTTGGGCGTCGATGGCGCAGGTAAAGACCTGTATTGCGTCGTTGCGTTCTTCCGTATACCGACGTGCGTTGTCCAGCAGATTGACCAGCACACGGCGCAAATGCTCAGTGTCAAAACGTACACCGACTGCAGGGGTTTCGCAGTGCAGTGTCAGGCGTTGTTGACTGCCGCTTTGTGCCGCCCAGTCTTCGCAGGCACGCCATACCGTAGCGTCCAGCGGTACCGTAGGCATCAGGTAGGTCTGGTCATAGGGCTGCACGCGGGAAACGTTCAAGACGTCGTTGACGATTTTTTCAAGGCGTTTTGCGTTCTGGCTCACCATGGCGGTCAATTTTTTGAGCCTGGGGTCACTGACGTCTTCGTCGAGCAAGGCATTGGCCTGCGTGATGGCCGACAACGGGTTGCGGATCTCATGCGCCACTGCGGTTGACAATCTGCCCATGCCCGCCAGCTTTTCGGTTCGCATGCGGGCCTCTAGTTCGCGCTGGTCCTGCAGAAAGAGTACACACAGGCTTTCTCCGGTGACGCCTTGCGGCGCTGCCAATCGGGTTCGTGCGTGCACCCGACGGGGACCTTGGGTGCCGTGGCGAATGGTGACGTCTTCCTCATGGCTCAGCCCGGTGGCAACGCTCAAGCGGGTGAGGTTGAGCAGCGGAAACCAGCCCGCCTCGTCTTTCAGGTCAAACACGGTGGCGTGCAAAGCTTGTTGTGAGCCCAGCAGCGTGCGGGCTGCCGGGTTGGCGGCCCGCACACAGCCGTGTTCGTCGACGATCAGCACACCATCGGGCAGCGACTCAATGACCAACTCATTGACCTGGCGTTGGATATTGGCGGCCAGTTGATTTTGCCGGGCGCGTTGTCCCTCGGTGGCCAGTCGGCTGGACAGCTGGTTGGATAACCACGCGATGGCGAAATAACCGACTCCACTGAGTGCGGGTTGGACCAGATAGGGCGTTGAATCGGTCGCACTTTGCAAAGTGGCCCAAATCGCAATGCCCAGCATCAACACTGTAATGCCGGCGGCCGTACCCAGTGCCAGGCGCATGGATCCCAACACCGATGCGACCAAAACGGGCAGCGCAAACAAGGGCGTGTAGTTGATCGTGCTGTTGCTGCCTGGCCCCCCTTGCAGGATCTGCAATGCGGAAAATGTCAGCAGATCAATGCCGACCAGCGCCCCCCAGACCCGATTGAAGGACTGGCCCAACGGGCGCGGCTGAATAAAGAGCTTGCTGGTCAGCGTGCCCACGAGATAGGCGCCACTGATCGCAATCAGGGTCGTGCTGTGCGAGCTGCCCGTCGCCAGCAGTGCCGTTTGCAAGGCAACGAGGACGAATCCAAGGATCAGACGCGCACTCATGAAGCCCTGCCATTGGCGCGAAATCTCGTAGGACGTGTCTCGCCCTTCGTCGGCGGGCTCAACGGCGCCAGGGTTCAGCCAGGGGTGTGCCGTTGTGGGTTCCACCAGTCAGGGTTCCAGTTGACGTCGGTGGTCCGTGCTGCAGTAACTTCCCAGTCTGCCCAACACCGCTTCATTGGACGGAATGTGCAGCCCACATTGCTTGCAGCTCACCATGTCGGACGCCAATGTGGGGTCTGGCGCGGTGTTTCTTTTTTCCAGTTGCTTCGACTCGCGCCAGGCACGCCAACGCCAGGCGATCACCAGTACCACCAGAAAACCCAGCAAGAACCTCATGGCGTACGCCCCAGAATGATTTCGGTCACAAAACGTGAACCGACATACGCCAACAACAGGAAGGCTGAGCCCGCGTACAAAACGTGGACGGCTCGTTTGCCACGCCAGCCAAAGGCTGTACGCCCGACCAGAAGCAGCGCAAACGTCAACCACGACAAGGTGGAGAAAACGGTCTTGTGGTCCCAGCGCCACCCGTGGCCATGGCCGTAAAGGGCGTCGCCAAACAGGAAACCGGCCAACAAGGTTGCGCTCAGCAACACGAATCCGGCAGCCACAAACCGGTAGGTCAGCCGCTCCAGCGTCAACAACGGCAGTCCGCTGTGCGGGTCTTCTGCGTGGCGAATGCGGGCTTCGGCCCGGGTCATGAACCATGCGTGCACCACGGCGATCCCAAACAAACCGTAACACGCCACACCGAAAGCCAGATGCAATGCCAGCCAGGCAGAGGCTGCCGCTGGCATGGGGTTGCCGGGGAAGAAAAAAGCCGCCAGCACCGCGACGGCACCTACAACGCACAAAGTCCAGCGGGTGGGCAGTTGCGGGTAAATCTGGCTTTCGACCGCATACACAGCGGCCACCAACCAGGCGGTCACGGACATGGCAGGGGCAAAGCCAAAATGGGGTTGTTCGCCCAACAACGTCAAGGCCAATACGCTGCCATGCATGAGCCAGGCAGCTGCCACCCAGACGCGGGCGCCGCTGTCACTCAGATGCGTTGTGCGTACCGCCGGCAACGCATATGCTGCGGCGGCCAATACCGACAGAATCAGACCCAAGGGAGGCGCACTGGCTAAAATCATGGGTACAGTTTAGCGTTTTGCTCTTTGCCGGCCCCTGCTGGCGTTCACACTGGGTTCCGTGCAACGGAATACATCCTCCTATGGCTTCCGCTCTCTCCGACAAACTCTCCCGCCTCGTCAAGGAAATGCGAGGTCAGGCCCGCATCACCGAAACCAATGTCACAGACATGCTCCGCGAGGTGCGCATGGCCTTGCTGGAGGCCGATGTGGCCCTGCCGGTGGTGCGCGACTTCATCGCCCGTGTCAAGGAAAAGGCCCTGG
>ERZ724520.92-NODE-92-length-45571-cov-18.675367_pt1 | contig 45571 bp, 38 predicted proteins | sample MGYA00376053_ERZ724520 | MGnify/ENA primary metagenome ERZ724520 (study PRJEB28724, sample SAMN07190886) | activated sludge metagenome | isolation source: activated sludge of sewage treatment plant in Hong Hong | place: USA: Christiansburg, Virginia | collected...
ACTCCATTTAAAATACCATTGTACACATGATGCTCTGTTATTGATAAAAAATTTCTATGAATTGTTTCGTGTAATGTTTGTTGAATGCGATATACGGAAAATATTTTTTCACTCTTTATTTTCAGTACTTCGGTTTTAGTGATACATTTTTCAACTTCCCCAAAAATTAAATTTAAAAAAGCATCGTTGCTTGCTTCATTGTATTTATAAGCCGGCACTAAAACAATTTCGTTAAAATGATAAAACACTTGAGTGTTGTTATAGCTCTTATCTATTAATCCAGAGTTCACTCTAATTTCATAAAAAATTTCATCCCAATCATTACCGTCAATTTCTATTTTAAAAAATTCTAAAGAAGTAACTTTTTGATCGTTCTCAGATTTTACAAAACACACCACATGCTGGTTGCACACTTCAATTACTAAAGTATCTTTATTGAAAGGCGAATGCCCTGTAGTATCGCTATATAACCCAATTGTTTTTTGTATCATGAATATGCAGATTGCTGTGCAATAATATAAAAATATTGTTGTATAAACTATGCTTCAACTCAAATTGTAACCCATAGCTTTGCCAACTTTTAATGGAAAGCAACAGCATACACAACAATTTACAGGTTCAAATTACCAATAAACAAATTCTGAAAATTACTTTTCCGATTGCTTTATCTATTCTAGTCCCTCAAATAAATTTTATAACCAACAATATTTTTCTTGGACACTTAGATGGTTATGGCAAAGAAGCTTTAGCAGTAGCAGGCATTACAGGAGTTTTCTATTTAATTTTTGCTGTAATTGGCAGTGGGTTGAACAATGGGTTACAAAGTTTAATTGCAAGACGAGCAGGTGAAAATAAAATTGATGCCATTGGCTCACTTTTTTTTCAAGGTGTAATTGTAGCAACAGCTTTATCTGTAATTGGCATGTTGGTTACTTGGTTTATTGTTCCATCTATTTTGCGTTTTAGTTTGCACAATCCCTTGCATGTGCAAATGTCTATTGATTTTTTAAATATTAGAATTATTGGATTGCCATTTTTGTATCTCTACCAAATGCGTAATGCTTTATTGGTTGGTACCAATCAAAGTAAATTTTTAGTTTATGGAACTGTTGCTGAAACAGTAAGCAATGTTGTTTTAGATTATGGATTAATTTTTGGAAAACTAGGCATGCCCAATTTAGGTTTTAATGGTGCTGCTATTGCATCTGTTATTGCTGAAGTGATTGGATTGGTAGTCATTTTTTGGGTGATTAAATGGAAAGGAATTAGTAAACAATTAAAGTTGTTTAGCGATTGGAAGTACGATGCTGAAAATGTTCAACTCATCTTCAAAACTTCATTGCCCTTAATATTACAATTTGCACTAAGCATCATTAGCTGGGAATTTTTTTATATTTTAATTGAACACAAAGGCAGTACAGACTTGGCTATTAGCAATGCCATGCGAAATATTTTTGGATTTTTTGGTTGCTTTACTTGGGCATTTGCAAGCACTAGCAATGCTATGGTAAGCAATATTATTGGGCAAGGTTTACATCACAGAGTTAGGGAATTAATTATAAAAATTTCTACAATGAGTGTTGCTTTTGCAACAATCGTTTGTGTTATTGTGAATCTTTTTCCACAATATTTTTTGTTAATTTATGGGCAAGGAGATGAATTTATTGAAGCTGCAATTCCGGTTATACGAGTTGTTTCTTTTGCAATGATTTTAATGAGCATTTCTGTAGTTTGGTTAAATGCTGTTGTTGGCACAGGCAATACAAAAATTAATTTGTACATAGAAATAGTGGCCATTATATTGTATTGCTTATACGTTTATATTGTTTTAGAAAAACTTCAACTTTCAATTATTTGGGGTTGGGGTAGCGAATGGTTGTATTGGAGTTCATTGTTTATTCCATCTTACTTATACATGAGTAGCAATAAATGGAAGAAGAAAAGTAGTTAAATTGTTGATGATAGTGCTCTATAACAAATAAGCCATTGCAATTGCAATGGCTTATTTAATGAATTAACCTTTTAGTTTGGTAACTAAATCAATATACTGTTGCATAGCATTTTCTTTTGTAACACCTTTTAATTTAGCCCAAGCTTCGTGTTTAAACTTAGCTACAAAATCAAATGGATTTGATGGACCAGTTTCTGTTGTATCGCCTTCTGTGGCTTGTTTGTACAAGCTGTATAACTGAAGCAATACATCGTTATCGGGTTTAGAAGATAATAATTTACTGTTGGCAACTGCTTGTTGAAAAACTTCTTGTAATTCCATGGTTATGTTTATTGTAAGTCTGATAATAATTTTTTACCTTCTTCTTTTAATGCAGCATCATCGGCTGTACGCAGCGGTAATTTCACCAATTGCTTTAAAATTTCAATTGCTTTTGGTGGCTTATCATCTTGAATATATGCTTTAGCTAAATCTAAATAATTCAGCATAAAATATTGATCTAAGGTTTTACATTTTTCAAAATAAGTTATCGCCAATTCTATTTTTCCATCGGGTAAACCTCCATAAAATAATTTTACAGCAGCTTTTTTAAACCCAGATAAATTTACCATTTCTAAATGCCATTTGCCCAATGTATAATTTGCTTTTGCATGATTTGGATTTAGTACCAATGCTTTATCTGCATACATTTTCACATCTTTCACATAAGCTACTACTTTCTTATTTTCACTTTCAACATCGGTTAATTTACCACTTGCCATAGCCATTACATAATTGGCATCATCGCTATTTGCATTAACAGCTAAAGCTCTTTGAGCAAATGCTAAAGTAGATTGAAAGTACAACTGTTTGTCTTTTTTATTGGTTTGTCTTGCTCCAATTGCTGCACTTAATTCAGCAGTTTTGATCAATGCTTTTAAATTGTTACCATCAGCAACTAAAACTTGTTTGTATTTATCCAGAGCTTCTGTTTCTTTAAACTTATACTCCAAGTTTTCTGCTTCTTTTAATAAAGTATTTACATCTTGAGCATGAGAAGCAAAAGAGCAAATCACCAATAAAATTGTAGTAAATAATTTATATATTTTCTTCATAAATAATTAGGAAATCTTAATTTTCTCTTTTCATTTCAAAACTTATACCAACTGTTCCTTGAAATTGAATTATTGGTGGATTTATTTTTGTAATAGAACATTTTACCCAATCTGCTAAATTAAATTGAGCTATAATAGTTGTACAAATGTTTTGAGCTACTGTCTCTAACAATGGTGTTGGAACTGCCATTTGCATTTTTACCATTTCATACACTTTTGAATAATCAATGGTATCATTAATCGAATTAATTTTTTGAGGAACACTCAACTGATGAATAGTAATATTCACTTCAAAGTTGTTGCCTAAAATTTGCTCTTCTTCATACAAACCATGGAATGCATGAAACAATAAATTATTGAGATGAATGGTTAGCAAATGAATTGAGAATTAAAAATTAAAAATTAAAAATTAGTAACTTGCAATCAATATTTATTTGAATACAAATTACCAATTCCTTTTTTTAGTGCCCTAAAGTTGCTAAATATCTTTCAGCATCTAAAGCTGCCATACAACCACTACCAGCAGCAGTTACAGCTTGGCGATAAGTTTTATCTTGTACATCTCCAGCAGCAAAAACCCCATCAACATTGGTTTTAGATGTACCAGGTGTAGTAAGAATATATCCTGTTTCGTCCATTGTTAAATACTCTTTGAAAATATCACTGTTGGGTTGATGACCAATTGCAACAAAAAAACCACTAATTGGCACTTCTGTTTTTTTGTTGGTAACTGTATTGTAAATTCTTACGGCTTCCGTTTTTTTCTCCCCTAAAATTTCATCAGTAACACTATTCCAATAAATTTTAATATTGGGTGTATTCATCACTCTGTCTTGCATTATTTTACTTGCCCTCATTTGATCCCTACGAACAATCATGTGTACGTTTGAGCAAAGTTTACTTAAGTACAAAGCCTCTTCAGCAGCAGTATCACCTGCACCAACAATAGCTACTTCTTTTCCTTTAAAGAAAAAACCATCGCAAACAGCACAAGCACTTACACCAAAGCCATTTAAACGTTGTTCACTTGGTATGCCTAACCATTTTGCAGATGCTCCTGTACAAATAATAATTGCATTACTTTCTATCCAATTTTCTTCATCAATTTGTACTTTATGTGGTAGCTGAGAAAAATCTACTTTAGTTGCCAATCCATAACGAATATCAGCACCCATTCTTGTAGCTTGTTTTTCAAAATGTATCATCATTTCTGGCCCTTGAATTCCATCAGGATAACCAGGGTAATTTTCAACTTCTGTAGTAATGGTTAATTGTCCACCTGGTTGAATACCTTGGTACAATACTGGTTTTAAACCTGCTCTTGCTGCATAAATTGCAGCTGTATAACCTGCAGGACCACTACCAATAATTAAAACTTCTACTTTTTCAATTGAATCACTCATAATTTATCTTTTTATCAATGCAAACAAAAGTATACTTCTCTTGCATTTTTTGAATATTGGTTTTACACAATTGTTTTATTTGGGGATAATGACTGTTTTAAATTGAGTTGAATAACCACTAAATGCACCCAAAGCATTGTTGCTAATATTGCCAAGCACTTTTATTGGAGAAGAAAATGGATTGCCAATTGATTGAAACGCAAACTCCCAAGTGTTCCAAAAGTTGTAACTAGCTTGGTCAATGTTGGCAAACTTTACAGTAACTGTATCGCCTCTATAAAAATATCCAGAACTGTCTAGACTTGATGGAGGTCTGTTTCTATCAACACCAGCACTTACAGGAATATCATAAGTTGTTCCATCAATTATTTGATCATCAAAAACTGAATTTCCTCCTGGTAAAAAAATATTGTTGGTTCCAATTCTTGTAAAATATCTAATATAATTTCCTAATCCTGCAGGATCAGTAACTCTTGCCATTACAATTGCAAAAGTGGTATCTACATTTAAAGGTGGTTTCTTCCACCACAAAGAATCTACTTTTTTGGTAAGTAAAGGAATTTGAGTAGTGGCATTGTACAATTGCCCATCTACAGAAATTTGTAAATTGTATTGTTTTCCTTCTTCGCCCAAAAAAGCTGTAGCAGGGTTTGCAATATCATTGGTATAAAAATAATAAGTAATGCCATTGTTTACAATACCATATTCTTTTAGTATATGTGTAGTGGTACCATTAGAAACTGTAACGTTTGCATTTCTTACAAATGAGTTTGTAAGGGCATTTCCATTTAACTCTGCAAAATAATTCAGCGATTTGCTTAATATAACAATTGGTGGTTGTCCAGTTTCAATTTGTGCATCAACAACCAATTTTGCAGATGCATTTTCTGGTTGTAATTGAATATCTTTTTCACAAGAAATGAACAACCATGAAAAAATTAAAAATCCAAGAATTCGGTTCATAAATATCAAAATTACTGTTCTATAACAAAATAAAATGTAAAAGGTTATTCTGTAAATCAATAGCATACACAATGTTTGCCTAAGTAGAGTAATTCACATAGCTGAATAACCAAAATTTTTTATTTAACCCATAGCATCCGATATTCGCAATAATAACACGTGTTAGCATGCCTACCATTTCTTTTGACAATACAGAAAACGCTTTTGCATATAAATCTGAAAAAGAACTAAAAAAAGCAAAGTTTTTATTTACCACTATGGGTTATCCTTTTTTTGTGCCTTTAGGTACAAGGATTACACCTGTATTAATTAAAGGGAAATTACCGTTTATAGACACACTAGTTAGAAATACCATCTTTAAGCAATTTGTGGGTGGCGAAAGTTTAGAAGAAACAAAAACGATTGGTGATATTCTTGGTAATTATGGAGTGCAAGTAATATTGGATTATGGTGTAGAAGGTAAAGAAGGAGAAGCAAATTTTGATATTGCTACCGATGAATTTATTCGTGTAATTGAGTATGCTGCTACACAAAAAAATATTCCTTTTATTAGTGTGAAAGTTACTGGTATTGCACGTTTTGAACTATTGGCATCTTTAGACGAAGCCCCACGTTTAAGAAGTGGCATTCACGATCATGAAGCAGAAATTGGCGAATGGGAAAGAGTAAAAGATAGAATGTATGCCATTTGTGCTGTTGCTGCTGAAAAAAATATTGGAGTGTTAATTGATGCTGAAGAAACTTGGATTCAAGATCCGGTTGATAGATTGACCATGGAAATGATGGCAGAATTTAATAAAGAAAAAGCCATTGTGTACAATACCATTCAATTGTATAGACATGATAGATTGCAGTTTTTAAAACTATCGCATAAAATTGCACAACAACAAAACTTTAAATTGGGTATCAAGTTGGTGAGAGGAGCTTACATGGAAAAGGAAAGAAACAGAGCCAATCAACAAAGCTACTTAGATCCTATACAACCAAGCAAAGAAGCTACTGATAAAGATTATGACGCTGCTGTAATGTATTGCTTAAAAAACTTAAACGATATTTCTACCATTATTGCTAGCCACAATGAGCAAAGTAATTTATTGGCATTTGATTATATGCAAACGCACAATATACCTATGAATCATGCTCATATCCACTTTTCACAATTGTATGGCATGAGCGATAACATTACTTTTAATTTAGCTAAATTTAAATGTAACGTAAGTAAATATTTACCTTTTGGACCAATAAAAGATGTAGTGCCTTATTTAATGAGAAGAGCTCAAGAAAACTCATCAGTTAGCGGACAAACAGGAAGAGAATTGGCTTTAATAAAACGAGAATTAATTAGAAGAAAAAAAGGTTAGCAATTGCTAACCTTTTTATTAATTTTTATATTGCTTGATGATTGAATGGTTGCAAAACCATTTCGCTAACCACACCACTTACTGGTTGTTGGCATAAAAACCAAATTGCTTTTGCTGCTTCATCTGCAACAATCATTTTATCTCTTTGTACACGTAAGTCAATGGTATCCCAAAATGAAGAATCTACACCCCCTAAAAAAAGATTGGTAATTCTAATATCTGTTCGTTTTAGTTCTTCTCTAATACTTTGTAACATACCCACTAAACCATATTTACTTGCACTATAAGCAGCTGCACCAGCCATTGGCACTTTGCCTAAAACTCCAGGAATATTAATGATTAGTCCTTTTTTAAGTTCCTTCATTGCAGGTAAAAATGCTTTTAACAATAAAAACGGACCCACTAAATTAAACTGCAAAGTTTTTGTAAAATCTTCTTCAGATAGCGTATCCATTGGTTTAATAATTCCAACACCTGCAGCATTTACCAACACATCAATGGTTGAGTAAACCATAAAAAATTGTTGTTTCAATTGTTCAATATCTTCAGTTTTAGAAATGTCTGCAACACAAAAATTACTGGGTTCAATGCCTAATTCATTGGCAAGCTGTTCTAACTTTTCAGCATTACGTCCAGTTATAAAAATATTGGCTCCGCTGCTTAACAATAACTTTGCTGTTTTACTACCAATGCCACCTGTTGCACCAGTTAATAACACGTTTTTACCTTTTAAAAGTTCCATTCTGTTTATTTTATGATGTTTAAACAAAGCCAAATGATTTTTGTTTTCAAGAATTATAGATTATGCAAGAAGTAACCGTCATATTTCCACATCAGTTATTTAAAACACATCCTGCAGTTATTAAGGAAAGAACAATTTTTTTGGTTGAAGAATGGTTGTATTTTAAGCAATATCATTTTCATCAACAGAAATTGATTTTACACAGAGCAACCATGCAGTTTTATCAAAATTATTTAATAGAAAATGGTTATGCTGTTGAATACATTGAAAGCAACAATCCAAATTCTGATATTTGTCAATTAATTATTCAACTAGCAAAAAAAGGTATCACAAACATTCACTTATGTGAGGTTGTAGACAATTGGCTAGACAAAAGAATTACAAAAGTGTGCAGTGAAAATAAGGTTGAACAAAAGATATATACTACGCCCAATTTTTTAAATACGCTAAATGATGGAGCTAATTTTTTTGAAGAAAAAAAAACTTACTTCCAAACTGATTTTTATATTCATCAACGAAAAAAAAGAAAAATACTTTTAGATGATATGGGTAAGCCCATTGGTGGCAAATGGACTTTTGATTCTGATAACAGAAGTAAGTTTCCTAAAAATGAAATTGTACCTCAATTAAATTTTCCTTTAGAAAATAAATTTGTTGTTGAAGCAAAAAAATATGTGGCTGAAAACTTCAATAACAATTATGGTTTACCAAATACTTCAAATAAAGGCTTCTACCCTACTACTTTTAAGGAATCTGAAGAATGGCTAGAAGAATTTTTACAACATCGCTTTGCTAAGTTTGGCATATACGAAGATGCAATTGTTGCAAAAGAAAATTATTTATACCACAGTATTCTAACACCCATGCTAAATATAGGATTGTTGAATCCACAACAAATTATTGAGGCAACATTAAAATATGCTGCAGAGCATGATATTCCTCTGAATTCATTGGAAGGCTTTATACGACAAATAATAGGTTGGAGAGAATTTATACGAATAATTTACGAACTTGAAGGCAGCAAACAAAGAACCACCAACTATTGGAAATTTACCAGAAAAATACCTGCCAGTTTTTGGCAAGGTGAAACTGGTATTTTGCCAATTGATACAACTATTAAAAAAACATTGAAAACGGCTTACAACCATCACATTGAAAGATTGATGATTTTAGGTAACTTTTTTTTATTGTGTGAATTCGATCCCAATGAAGTATATAAATGGTTTATGGAAATGTATATTGATGCATATGATTGGGTAATGGTACCCAATGTTTATGGCATGACACAGTTTGCAGATGGCGGCTTAATGACTACCAAACCATACATAAGTGGAAGTAATTACTTAATGAAGATGGGCAATTTTGACAAAGGCAATTGGCAAGAAATATGGGATGCTTTGTTTTGGCGTTTTATGTGGGTTCATAGAGAATTTTTTAAACAAAACCCACGTTTGGGCATGTTGCTAAATACATGGGATAAAATGGCAGAAGAAAAAAAGCAAACTCATTTACAAATTGCTGAAAATTATTTAGCCTCATTAGACAAAGAAAATTAAGCAATATGCAACGCCCCTGGAACAGAGTTAATTTACCCGTTTATTCCATTAGTTGTAAAGATGCAAATGGCAACTGTAACATGCATATAATAACCTATGCACAAGCTGTAAGCATGCAACCCAAACAATTTGTTTGTGCTATTTATTTAGGTACAAAAACCTTAGAGTTGGTTGAAAATAATCCACATTTTGTATTACAAATTTTAAGTGCTGAACAATACAACTTGGTAGACTTATTGGGTAAAAAATCGGGCAAAGCCATTAATAAAATTGAACGATTGAAAAAACGAAATCTACTAACTCAATGGAATGATTTTTATATTTTAAAAGATGCATTGGCTGTAATGGAAATGAATGCAGAAGCCATTGTAATCAAAGGTAAACAACCCGATCATCAACTTTTTTTGTGTGATGTAATTGCCTACAAAAATTTAAATGAAGGTAACCCACTAACTACTCAAATTTTAGGAGAAAAGAAAATTATTCGAATATAATGAAACATAAATTACACCAACATATAGAACAACCCTCACTATTTCAAGATATATCAACTGAACAAATTGATAGTATATTTCCAACAGATTATGCAAGTATTTTACAACATATACAAAATATTGATGCAACCAATTATGCAAGAACAAGAAATTTTATTAATGGAGCTGTAACTTATTTATCTCCATACATTTCAAGGGGTTTTATCAGCCTTCCTCAAGTTAGAGATATTGTAATGCAGAACAAAAAATTATATGAAGTTGAAAAGTTGATGCAAGAATTGGCATGGAGAGAATATTTTCAACGCATTTGGCAATATCACAACAATGAAATTTTTACTGACCTAAAACAACCACAACAAGGTGTTCAACACCTTCAAATTCCGCTATCAATTGTACAAGCAACAACTACTATCGATGCTGTAGATGCAGGTATTAAACATTTATACAAAACTGGTTACATGCACAATCATGTAAGAATGTACACAGCAATGCTAGCTTGCAATATTGCTTGTAGCCATTGGAGTTTGCCTGCAAAATGGATGTACTACCATTTATTAGATGGAGACCTTGCAAGCAATACATTGAGCTGGCAATGGGTGGCAGGAAGTTTTAGTAGTAAAAAATATTATGCCAATCAAGAAAACATCAATAAATATTCTGGTAGAAATCAACAACAAAGTTATTTATCCTTCGACTATGATGCAATTACAAAAATGCCTATTCCTATTGCATTACAAGAAATTACTTCTATAGAATTAAAAACATTGTTGCCCAATTTTAGCTCTGTAAAAATAAATCCATCGCTTCCAACTTTAGTGTACAATACTTATAATATCGATCCTTTATGGCATAAAACTATAAGTGCAAATAGAATTTTATTGTTAGAACCCTTGCATTTTGAAAAGTATCCAATCAGTGAAAAAGTATTGAACTGGATACTTCAACTAGCTACAAATAATATAACGGATATACAAATTTTTTGTGGCTCTTTTCAAGAACTCATGAATGAAACAAAAGAGGGCAATGTTTTTTTTAAAGAGCATTCTACCACAACACATTACTGGGGTAATAAAGAGGAACGAGATTGGTTATTTCCTGAAGTAAAAGGCCATTTCAATAGTTTTTTTGCCTACTGGAAAAAATGTGAGCCTTATTTAAAACAGTTACAATAAGGTTCATTCATTTTTATTGTAAATTGTTTGCCAAAATTTAATTTGTAAATATTCTTTCAGCGATCCATTAAGTTACATTTGCACCACAATAAAATAAAATGGAATTGAAAAAAGGAAGTGACAGTTTTGTAATAATGAATGAATTGGTATTGCCCAACGATACCAATACTTTTGGCAATTTAATGGGTGGCCGTTTAATGTATTGGATGGATATTGCTGCTGGCATTGCTGCTGGCAAACATTGTAACACTCCTAGCATGACTGCAAGTGTTGATAATATTAGTTTTAAAACTCCCATTAAATTGGGAAATGTTGTACATATACAAGCTAAGGTTAGTAGGGCTTTTAATACATCTATGGAAATTTATATTAAAGTTTGGGGCGAAGATTTGTTGCATCAATATAAATACGAAAGCAATGAAGCCTATTTTACTTTTGTAGCTTTAGACCCCAATGGTAAGCCAAGAAAAGTGCCTGAACTTATACCAGAAACTGAAGAAGAAAAAAGGTTGTTCGATGGAGCTTTACGTCGTCGTCAGGTAAGATTAATTTTAGCTGGTAAAATGAAACCCAATGATGCATTGGAATTAAAAGCATTTTTTGATACAGACAATCATTAGTCTTCAAACACAAAATACAACCCAACAAAAATTATTGTAATGGCTATAGATGTTAGTCCATATAAAATCTCATAGTAAAAACTTGGTATTACATTGGCAAGTGTACAAACACAACTTATAAAGCCTAAAAATGCACCAATTGTTAAACAAATAAATCCGTTCATTTGTCTTTTAGCACCAAGTATTTTTTTATATTTTACCAAATATTCATCTACCAAACTTTCCTGTAAACCATTGTTCAATAAAGTAATTCTTACTTCTTCTATAGTATGGTTTTGTTGTAACCATTGTTGCATAGTAGTTTCAGTAATGGCAATATTTATTGACATGGCAGCCGTTTTTTTTATAATTGAAGCCATTAAAATAGAGATTTTTTTACGTTCATAAAGTATTTCAAAAAAAATATTTTATTTCCTAGTTTTTTTGATTTTGAAAAAAAATTAAAAAGAAATATTCACAATTGGCTAAATGCTGTGCATATTTATAAATATCAAGCAGCGTCAACCAACATTTTCTTCAAAAATCACTAAGTTTGTTAAGTATGAGTTGGAATGAAAACAAAGTAAAAATTGCAATATTAGATTTGTATGAAGGTCATGTAAATCAAGGAATGCGTTGCATACGAGAAATCATTAATACTTGGGCAGAACAAAATCAATTAGAAGTTGCTTTAGAAGAGTTTGATGTTCGATTAAATTTAGAAGTTCCCGATACATCTTTTGATGTGTATATTTCTACTGGTGGTCCAGGTTCGCCAATTGATAGCAAAGGAAGTGATTGGGAAGAAAAATATTTTTCATGGCTTTCATCAATTGAACAATGGAATAAACAGCCATTCAATAAGCCCAAATATGCATTCTTTATTTGCCACAGCTTTCAATTGGTTTGTAGGCATTATGAGCTTGGCAATGTTTGTAAAAGAAAATCAACTTCATTTGGTGTTTTTCCAATGCATCAATTAGAAGAAGGTTTAGAAGAAGTAGTTTTTGAAGGATTGAAAGAACCTTTTTATGGTGTGGATAGTAGAGATTATCAAGTAATTGAACCCAATCATCCCAATTTAAGAGCAATGGGTGCAACTATTTTAGCCATTGAAAAAAATAGACCTCATGTCCCTTACGAAAGAGCATTAATGTCAATACGTTTCAATGAATATTTTATTGGCACACAATTTCATCCTGAAGCTGACGCAACTGGTATGACCATGTATTTACAAAGAGACGATAAAAAGGAAACCGTTATTGCCAATCATGGAGAAGAAAAATGGAAAAGTATGCTAGAACATTTAAGCGATCCAGATAAAATTCTTTGGACCTATTCTTGCATTTTACCCAACTTTCTAAATCAAGCTATTGGCATTACTGTAGAGGCATAAATTATTTTAAAATAATCATTTAAAAATCCTCTACATTTATATAGAGGATTTTTTATTTTCACGAATATACGTTGTAGCAATATTTTACAACATGCTTAAACAAATACTTAGAACGATAAACTTAGCTCATTATGGTTCCATCAATTAGAACAGCTTATAACAGCAACTTTACACATGCCAAATACGAAACTTTTTTACAAGATTTATATAGTAAACATTCGGGTGCTTTAGATTTTAGAATTGCCGAAACGCCCATTTTTGTTGATAAAGCTTTTAAAGAAAAAATATTGAGTGCTTGCGAAAGCATTGTAGATGTTATTACTGGCTACAACTTTAAAACACTTACATCACATGCAATTCCTGCAGATGTTAGAGTACCCAATGAAAATGATTTTAGCCATTTTATAGCTTTTGATTTTGGCATTTGCGAAAACGAAAAAGGAGAATTAGAACCTCAGTTAATAGAAATGCAAGGCTTCCCAACTTTATTTGCATATGAAGTTTATATAGATATTGTAACGAGAAGGCATTTTGAAATTCCCAACAATTATTCTGCATATTTAAGCAACTTAAATGAAGACAGTTATATTCAATTGTTACGAGATATTATTGTTGCGAATCATCAACCAGAAAATGTTATTTTATTAGAAATATTTCCACACCAACAAAAAACCAGAATAGACTTTTATTGCACTCAAGATTATTTAAACATTCCAGTTATTTGCTTAACAGAATTAATTAAAGAAGGCAAAAAATTGTATTATGAAAAAGATGGCAAAAAAATTGAGGTAAAGAGAATTTACAATAGAATTATTTTCGACGACTTGCAACAACAGACTCCTGAAGTACAAGAAAAAGGAAAATTGTTAATTGAAGATTTAGATGTAGAATGGGTAACACATCCAAACTGGTTTTATAGGATTAGCAAATACACTTTGCCATTTATCGATCATCCGTATGTGCCAAAAACTAAGTTCTTAAACGAAATAAATGAGATTCCAACAGATTTAGAAAATTATGTTTTAAAACCTTTATTCTCATTTGCTGGACAAGGTGTTGTAATAGATGTTACACCAGAAGATATTGAAAAAGTACAAGATCCTGAAAATTGGATTTTACAACGCAAAGTAAAATATGCCGATGTAATTGTTACTCCTAACGAACCTGCAAAAGCCGAAATTCGTATTTTTTATTTTTGGAAAGAAGGTGAAGAAAGACCAATAGCCACCAACAACTTAGCTCGTTTAAGCAAAGGTAAAATGATTGGGGTACGTTACAATAAAGACAAAGAATGGGTTGGCGGAAGCTTAGCTTATTTTGAAGAATAAAATATAATTGAATACACTCAAAAGTTGACTCCTAAAAAAAGTCAACTTTTTTTTTATTTTATTAAAACCAAAATTATTCATCCACCGTATGTATTTCTGTTATGGTTTAGCAACCTGTTTTAATATCCAATGTACTCTATGAAACAACGTAAAATCCTATCCAATATCTTATTGAAGCTAAACTAAACACTCAGTAATTTTATTATAAAAGCCCCAAAAATTTCCATTTTTGGGGCTTTTATAATTGATTAAAATAAATTTTATTCAGCTAAATCAACAATCATTGCATCATCTTTTAAGTTGAAACTTAAAGTGGCATTTTTCTGAAATCCGTGCAATACAATTTTTACTGTATTGAATTTAGAAGTAAAGCTTCCCTCCTTTTTTTCTAACAATAATTTATTTGATAAAGCATCGTACACTATATTTCTTTTATAGAAAATATTTTTTTCGTAGTTATAGGTTTCACCATCATCTTCATAATACACAAAGTTTGTTGGCTGTGTTCCTTTATACACATGCAAGTACAAAATGCCATCGCCTTTTTCTTTGGTATGTTGAATGGTATTTTGCATGGGTAAAATTGAACCTTCTTTAATAAAAACAGGTAAATCTTCCAACGGAGTTTTCACCAAATAGCTTTCTCCACCTTTATACAATTTATCATTGCTTTGTTTGTACCAATTAAGATTTCCTGGCAAATAGACTTCTGTAATTGTTTGAGTAGATGTACATGGAGCAACCAATATTTGGTTGCCAAATAAAAATTGATTTTCATATTTTCCATCGTACACTAAATTATCGAAAGTGTATTCAATAGGCAACATTCTATTAATAGGTATTCCTGTTGTATGAGCTTGATAAAATGAGCTGTATAAATAGGGCAACAATTGATAACGTTGCTCTAATATTTTCCTAATTTTTATGGTATTGAATTCGCCAAATAACCAAGGTTCTCTAAAATTATAACCAATATGAGTATGGTTTCTAAATAAAGGAGAATAGACTGCTAAACTTAACCAACGAATAAACAATTCTGGCGAAGGATTTCCAATAAATCCGCCAATATCCATACCAACATAAGGCACTCCACTAACACCCATACTGTTCAACAAACGAAAACCCAATAACATGTGTTCATCGCTGCTAACATTATCGCCGGTCCATTGAGCTGCATATTTTTGAATACCCGAATAAGCAGCTCTTGTTAATACAAACGGACGTTGTCCATTCATTAAACTTTTTGTTCCCTCGTGAGTTGCTTTACTCATTAACAACCCATAAGCATTTTTAACAGTAAACAATGTTTTCTTATTTTTTCCTTCTCCAAATTCTATCAAGTTGGGGAACTCTCTTCCCCATGCTGCAGGTTCGTTCATATCGTTCCAAAACCCTTTAATACCATTGTTTACATAAGCATCTTTAAAACTATTGCCCCACCATTTTAGAGTTGTTTCTTTTGTGAAATCTGGGAAGTGACATCTTCCTGGCCAAACATGTCCTATATATTCTTTTCCATTCGGATAAGTTACAAAAAGCTTTTGAGCTAAGCCTTCTTCATAAGCTTTATATCCTTTTTCAATTTTAATTCCTGGATCAATAATGGTAACCATATCAAAGCCCATTTGCTTCATGTTGGTCATCATTCCTTTTACATCTGTAAATTTTTTACTCCAAGTAAAAATTTTGTAATCGTCCATGTAATTTATATCGCTTACAATTACATCGGCTGGTAGTTTTTGCTCTCTAAAAGTTTTGGCAATATTGAGCAGTTGTTCTGGGTTATCGTAACCCCAACGGCTTTGTTGGAATCCCAAACTCCACAATGGAGGCATGGGGGTTCTTCCTGTTAAAGCTGTATAATCTTGAATAATTTTTGCGACAGAATTTCCACCAAAAAAATAATAATTCATTTCACCATCATCGGCTCCAAAATGAAAAATTTCTTCATCGGCTCCACCACCAAAATTGAAATATGATTTGTGTGTATTGTCAAAGAAAATTCCATACGTACTACTATCATGTATGCCAATAAAAAATGGAATTGTAGAATATAAAGGATCTGCATTGGTTGCATAAGCTGGCACATCACTGTTCCAATTGCTATAAAAATTTCCTCTCCTATTTATACCACCAGTTTTTTCTCCTAAACCAATAAATTTTTCATCGCTGTGTAGCTTTTTATAACAGCTAACTTGGTTGCCAAACCAACTAATTCCTAAGTTGCTATCATCGCCACAAAGTAACTTCCCATCAATTGTAAAAATATTTACTCTAAATGGGTTATTGGTTATTTCAACTTTAAGTGAAGCAGTTGTATAAATATTCTTTGCACCAGTTTCGCCAATATTATCTTCTGCTACATTAAAATTATTGAAGGTTTCAGGGTTCTCAATGGCAAAAGAAAAATCGCTTGTTGGTTTTTCTTTGGTAACTCGAACTCTAACAGTTGTTGCATTAATAAAACTAATTTCTGCAAAAGCATTGGTTAGTTCATAAGCATAACAAATTCTACTATTTTTTGTATACGCAGTTATTTTTTTTACACTACCAATTTGCTCACTCAATCTGTTGACTTGAGCATTGGCAAATAGTACAATCATGGAGCAAATAGCAAGCAATATTTTTTTCATAGTGTTTTTTTACACATTGCAAAATACTGCTAATTGACTGAGCAGAAAAATAAAAGCAGATGCAGTTTAATTACCCCATCTAAAGCTATCAGCTTCCAATCCTGCCAAATCTAAAACTCTATCAACAACAGTAGCAGCAACCTCTTCAATGGTTTGTGGTTTTGAGTAAAACGATGGAGTTGCTGGGCAAATAATTCCACCAGCTAAAGTAACAGTTTCCATATTTTTAATGTGTACTAAATTATATGGCGTTTCTCTAACCATTAAAATAAGTTTACGTCTTTCTTTTAAAATAACATCGGCAGCTCTTGTTACTAAATCATCGCTTATACCATTGGCAATTCTTCCTAAAGTCCCCATACTACAAGGTGCCACAATCATGATATTGTACCTAGCCGATCCCGATGCAAATGGAGCATTAAAATTGTACTTATCATAGTATTCTACATCATAATTCTTGTAATCATCGTTTCCCAATTCGGTTTGCCAAACTTCTTTTGCATTATTGCTCATAACAATTCCTAAGGCATCGTATTGAGATTTCATCTGCATTAATTTATCCAACATTACTTTGGCATAAATACTTCCACTTGCACCAGTAATGGCAATTGCTATTTTGTTCATGTATAAATTTAAAAGATTGTAAATGTACAAGAGTAACAATAATTCAACCATAGAGTTCATTTTAAAAACATTTATGTAACAAGCTGTTTACATTCCATTTGGCTTTCTCGGCGTCGCACCATTCAAGTTTCTAAATATATTTCAACATTTTTTTTGTACAATGCAACCTTTCATTTTAGTACAGCGTCTTTAATATGGTTTTTCATAGAATATTGGATTAAAACAGGGTTGGATTTCTATCCATTGCCCTTTTTTTTTGCCCAAAATTTTCTAAAATTTTTTTTAGCTCGTGCAACTTTTATACAACAATTTGCTTCTTAATAATAGTGAGTGTTTTTTAATCAATACTTGCTTTAATCCGTACTTTTTTCATTTCACTAAATAATTTGTGAAACAAAAAACTCCAGCCTGTTGAAGGGTGCAGGAGTTTTTTAATTTTAAACCATGTTATTGTACTACCATCAATTGTGTGTTTCAAACCAAACAGGTGTTGCATCATTGTGTACAGCATTGTAGTTAATGGTTAATTCTTCTCCAGCAACAATATCTCTTACAGTTTTAATGCTCATTGTAGCAGCAGCATAATCCATTTCATACTCACAGTTAGATAAGTAACTATGGTTGTACATTGAAATATAACCCATGCCCAATGCAGCTTTCTTTTTATTATTTCCCCATTCAAAAATATAATTGTACAACATTGTTCCTTCAACAATGCCACGTTCGTTGGCATTTAAAACAAGTACAGGAGAAATTTCAATTGTAGTATTTGCAGGTATATTTTCAGCCGAAAAAACGCCTTTCCCTTTTTTACCACAATCGCTAATAAATAACATCGAAAGAATCATACTCAGTTAATTGCGGCGAATGTACTGTTAAAACATATTGATTGAATTTTATTTTGTTGGATACATTTTAATTGTACAAATAAGAATATTTATATTGCACACATGAGCATGGAATTAGAACAAGAAGACATTTTAGAACAATTCAAACAACTAATTACAACCGAAGATAAAATTGCAATTCGTGATTTTTTAAATGTTCAAAACATTAGCGATGTTGCTGAATTAATTTATGCTTACCCCGATGATGAAGCTACCATTATTGCCAACATGGCCATTCACAGAGCTTCGAAAGTTTTTAAAATACTTGACTTTACTACTCAAAAACAAATTATAGCAGAATTACCTAGCAATAAAACTGCTGAATTATTAAATGATTTACCAGCCGATGATAGAACAGATTTTTTAGAAGAATTACCTAAAACAGTTATTCGTGATTTAATTAAACTATTAGATCCTAATGAAAGAAAAATCACTCTTTCACTATTAGGCTATCCTGAAGATAGTGTTGGCAGATTAATGACGCCAGATTACGTTTTTATATATGCAGAAAATACCGTTGAAGAAGTATTTGAAACCATTCGTAAGTATGCAAAAAACAGCGAAACAATTGATGTACTTTATGTAATTAATGAATATGGTGAGTTATTAGATGATATACGTATTAGAGATGTAATTCTTGCATCACCCAGAAAAAAAGTAGAAGAGCTTATTGACGGAAGAGTGGTTGCTTTAAATGTTAACGATGATCAAGAATATGCCAGCCAAGTTTTTAAAATGAACAACCGTGTGGCATTGCCAGTTACAGATGATAACAATAAATTGTTAGGCATTGTAACCATTGATGATATGCTTTGGGTTGCCAATGAAGAGTTTAGTGAAGACATGCAAAAAATGGGTGGAACAGAAGCACTAGATGAACCTTATTTAGACATGCCCATTTTAAAATTATTTAGAAAAAGAGTAGGCTGGTTAATTGTATTATTTATTGGCGAAATGCTTACTGCCACTGCAATGGGCTTTTTTGAAGATGAAATTGCAAAAGCTGTTGTGCTTGCATTATTTATACCATTAATTATTAGTAGTGGTGGCAATAGTGGTAGCCAAGCTAGTACACTTATTATTCAAGCAATGGCAGTTGGAGAAATTACCATATCTGATTGGTGGAGAGTTTTACGAAGAGAAATTATAAGTGGATTGTTATTGGGTACTGTTTTGGGAATTATAGGTTTTATACGTGTTGCTGCTTGGCATGCAATCATTCCAACTGTGTATGGAGACCATTGGATAATGATTGGTTTTACCGTTGGTTTTAGTTTAATAGGTGTTGTACTTTGGGGCACTTTAAGTGGCAGCATGTTACCAATTATATTAAAACGTTTAGGTGCTGATCCAGCAGTTTCATCAGCTCCTTTTGTTGCTACTTTGGTTGATGTAACAGGGTTAATTATTTATTTCAGTTTTGCATACTTATTTTTACAAGGATTGTTGTTGTAATAAAAAAGGGATTAACTGTGTTAACATAGTTAAATCCCTTTTTATTTTCCCCTATTAATTTTCTACAATCAACTTTTCAGTTCTTACCTCAATCCCATTGTTAAAATGTACAAAATATATTCCAGACGTAAGTGTACTTACATCAATACTTTTTACACCATATTGTAGTTTACCTAAATTAATATTTTTAACCTGCTTGCCTAATACATTAAAAATAGCAACAGTTGTATTTAATTCATTTGGCTGGCTATAAGTTAGTTGTACTTTGCCTTTTGCAGGGTTTGGACTTAGTTTAATACTTAACTCTTTTATACTAGATGCCAGTTTTTCTTTAGCATTAAATACCAAACTGAACCTATTATTGATGCTTGTTGTGTTATTGCTAATGCTAAAGCTGTAGGTATTGTCATTCGTAATATCTGTTAAGGTATTGGTTAAAGCATCTTTTAAATACAACTTATTATTACCTGTAATTGCATTGAGTGTTTGGGTATTAAACGAATAGCTGCCAGCTACCAAATTATTAATACCCAATACCACTTCTCTCTTTTCTGCTTGCCATGCTTTTAGTGCTGTACCATGATAAATGCTGTATTTGTTTTGTTGCGTATCTACTATATATAAATCTTGTGCTCCTCCGCCTAAATTATAGGCATCATACTTTGCATCAAAAACATCGGTTACCGCATCATCGCCAAAACGCACTACTACTTCATCAGTATCTTGCGTAGTTTCATTTATGAGTGTAAGACTTATTCGATTATATATAATATTGTTTGTTCTAAATACAGTGTTGGTAGGATTATTTGCAACTTTATCAGCTTCTTGCCAACCTAAACTTGGGCCTACTGCATTTGTTCTTACAAAAAAACTACAGTAGGCTTCTATATATTGGCTACCTCCATTAGCTGCACTATTATTAATATAAGTACCATAATTACCTCCATTTAAACTAGGCCTATATGTATAAATAGCATCATTTACATTGGTTCTTGTTACTAATGTCCAATCTACATTACTAGCATAAGGATTGCTAATTAAATTCCAACCTTTAGTTCCTGAAGTGTAGGATAAGTTTTGTGTAAAATCTCCCTGACGTAAAGCTCCTGTCATACTAAGGGTTACATTATTAGGTGCTGGTGGATTGCCTGTAAAAATATTTGCTTGCCCTTTGCTACCTCTAATTAAACCTCTAAACCCTTGTCCTGCTAAAATTGTGCTTATAGCATTGCCACTCGTTAAAGCAGTCCAACCTGCATCATTTAGAGCACCATTTCCATTGGCTTCTGTAAACGTAAAAGCTGATGGGCTATTAGAAGTAGTGGTTGTAAAACCATTGGCATTACTGCCTGTTATTGCTCCTGTTATATCTATATCATCTGTTAGCTCTGTAACATTCATTGCTGTACTAAATGGATGCCCTAAAAATCTGAACTTTCTTCTACCTACACCACCTAATATAAAACGTTGCACTGTTACATTGCCACTTATATAACCTCCTGCTGATGTACCTGTAGCTACTCTTGCAGTATTGGTTGAAGTGCTACTTAAAGTAAGTTTACTATTGGTTGTTAATATAGCACCACTATTTACAGTTAATGTTCCATTAAAATCAAAAGCTGTGCCTTGTAAAGCTGAATTAGCAGCAATGATTAAACTTCCTGTACCTGCTATGCCATTGCCATTATTAGTAATATCTCCATTAATAGTGGCAGTTATACCAGTAGTTGTTAAAGAAGCTCCATTATTGATTGTTAGAGTTTTACAAGTAAAACTGCTAGGAGCAGTATTACTGGCAATTATTGCATCTACTGTAGAAGTTGGAGCAGAGTTACTCCAAGTAGAACCATTCCAAGTGGTATTTGTGGGTGCTGCAAAAGTGCCAGTAACTTCAATTAAATCAATCCCCAATTCTTCTGTACCACCAGCCTGATCGAAATTTAGCTTAATGGTTAAAGATGTTCCTGTTCCTGCAATGGAGAATATATATTTTGTAAAATCCAATCTGTCACAATAAGTTACTTCAGCACCATCAATAGCACCATTTAAATTTTCATCAATTGTTAAACGACCACCAGTAACAGCATTTCCCATAAATCTACCTACAGTAAAATAGTTAACCCCATCAAAGCTTGCTTTAATATTAATTGAATCCGAAACCTCCCATCTTACATTATTATTGTTAGAAGTAGCTAGATAAAGTGATACTTTTAACGTGTTGTAATTGGTTACGTTAATTGAACTAGTGGTTATATCACCTGGTGGATTTGCATTAGGAACAGGTGTGCTGCTTCGAATATCTTCACCGGCCCAATAATAAGTACCTTGTAAATTGGTTAAAGCAGTTCCGTGTCCTGATGCACATGTGCCAGGAGGCAAAGCTGGATTGGTATTGGTTCTTAAAAAAAAATCTGGATTTGCTCCAGGAGAACCTGAACATAAATTAAATGTATTACTTGTGTATCTCGAACCTTCACCATCTGTTTCAAAGCTTTCCGAAAAAAGAGTAGTTTGTGCATTACTATTAATAAGAAAGACACATACACAAATAATTGATAGTATTAGTTTTGTACGATACATCATATAGATTTTAAAGATGTTAGGCAATAAAAACTAAAGTAAAACTGTATTGGTTATAGTGGTTTAATAGATTTGATAAGTGATGACCAACATTATATAAGTGATAGAAAAAGGGTATCTCAGGTTTTCTGAAATACCCTTTAAACTAGAAAATTTGTTTATAGTTTAATAATTTTTGTTCTTTGCCCATCGCTCAATTGAATTATATAAACTCCTTTGCTCATTTCATTAACCTTGCATACAGTTAAGCCGTTTAACAATATGCCTTGCTGTATAGGTTTACCATGAATTGTTGAAATTGTGTATGAAATTGGCTTAGTAATATTTTCTCCTAAATCAATTGTAATCGAATTGCCAATTATTGGGTTTGGATATACACTTAATTTAGTAATATCTAGTTTAAAAGTTACTGCTATAATTTTACTGTATTTAAAACTTCCATCATTATCAAAAATTTGTAATCTATAATACAGAGTTTTTACATTTAAGCCACTCAAGTCGTCAATAAATTTATAACTATTATTTCCAATACCAATTGCTTCAATACGGTCTTTGTTTTTAAATTCAATACCATCACTGCTCTTTTGAACTATAAAATAAGTAGTATTAATTTCGGCAATAGTTTTCCATTTTAGTTGAATTGATTTTTCTTGCTGTTCAACTGTAAAATTTAAACTGCTTAATGGTAATGCAGTGTTACAAGTAAAAATGCTAGCACTAACTGTTGACCCAATGCCCAATTGTCCATTGGTATTGCTACCAGTTAAACAGGTACTAGTTCTGTTAGGTGTAATTACACTTGTGTGGCTATTGCTTGCTCCTCCACCTATTTGTAAACCAATTATATTAAATTGTGAAGCCACTATCACTGGTGTAGAACTATTTGTAGTTGTTCCGTTTCCATATTGACCACTTAAGTTACTGCCCCAAGCCCATAAAGTTCCATCACTTTTTACAGCAGAAGAATTTATAGAACTTGCCGAAATATTTATCCATTTATTGTCTGTACCAATTTGTACAGGGCTGCTTCTTTGTGTGATTGTACCATCACCTAATTGACTGCTTGAATTCCAACCCCAAGCCCATAATGTACCATTACTTTTTAAGCCAATTGTATGAGATGCACCAGCTACAATTTTTATCCAAGTATTGTCTGTACCTATTTGTATAGGGCTAGTTCTTTGAGAAGTTGTTCCATCTCCAATTTGTCCATTTAAGTTCACTCCCCAGGCCCATAAAGTACCATCTGCTTTTAATGCTAAACTATAATTTGCACCAATGGCAATACTCGTCCAAGTATTATCTGTTCCAATTTGAATAGGACTATTTTTGGAAATCACAGTTCCGTCGCCTAACTGACCATTTACATTTTTACCCCAAGCCCATAAAGTACCATTTGCTTTTAATGCAATGTTGTGATATTCACCTGCAGCAATTGTAGCCCAAGAATCGTCTGTACCAATTTGAATAGGAGTAGAAGAGTTGGTGTTTGTACCATTACCCAATTGACCATTGTTGTTGTACCCCCAAGCCCATAAAGTACCATTATTTTGAATGGCCATAACATGTTCAAACCCAGTTGTAACTGCAATAAAGTTTGTATCTGATTGTATTTTAACTGGCGAAGTTTTTGAGGTTGTTGTACCATCGCCTAATTGACCCCTACTATTGTTTCCCCAGCTCCAAATAGTACCATCAGTATTTAAAGCAATTGAATGATTGGCTGCAAGTGCAATATTTAAAATACCTGATTGCCTAGAACTTGTAGTAACGGGATTTATTTTTGACACAAAGTTGCCAATACCTAATGCACCCTCAAGATTATTGCCCCAAACCCAAAGAGAGCCATCACTTTTTTCGGCAACACAATGTCTAAATCCTCCATCTACTTTTACCCATTTATCATCTGTACCATTTTGAGTGGGTATAGATTTATCAAGTCCCGTGCCATCACCTAATTGACCATAGTTTGAATTATCGCCCCAAACCCAAAGTGTACCATTGTTTTTTATAGCAAATGATGAATATGCTTGGGATGCAATGTTTACCCACTTTGTAGTACTTGCAATTGCAACAGGTGCATTTTTATTAACAGTTGTACCATCACCTAACTGCCCATTATTGTTATAACCCCAACTCCAAAGAGAACCATCAGATTTTAAAGCCAAAGTATGAAAATAACCACCTACAACATTTATCCAATTTGTATTTGTACCAATTTGTGTTGGCACTAGTTTGTTAGTAGTTGTAGCATCGCCCAATTGACCATATAAGTTATAACCCCAAGCCCAAAGCGTACCATTTGTTTTAATAGCAAGCGAATGAGAATTTCCAGCTGAAATGTTTGACCAACTATTATCAGTGCCAATTTGTGTGGGCAATCTTTTTACAGCAAGTGTATTATCACCTAGTTGGCCAGAAGCATTGTCGCCCCAAGCCCATAAAGTTCCATCGCTTTTTGTTGCAATAGTATGGTTAGAACCACATGCAATGCTTGTCCATTTATTATCTGATCCTATTTGTGTTGGTACCAATTTGTCAACAGTTCCACCATCTCCTAATTGCCCATAAATATTATCACCCCAAGCCCAAATTGTACCATCAGACTTTAGGCTAATTGTAAAATTTTGCCCTACACCAACACTTACCCATTTATTATCTGTACCAATTTGAACCCAACTGTTTGTATTAACCAACGTTCCATTCCCTAGTTGTCCATAATTATTTTGTCCTGATGCCCAGAGTGTTCCATTTGCTCTAATTTCAAAACTACTTTTTGAATCTGGACCAGAAAATAAACGCTGATAATTGTTTCTTGCACCACCAATATTTTTATTTGAATTGTTTTGTGCAATTGTGGTGGTTGAAACTATTAGGAAAAACAAAATGTAAATCAACTCAGTTTGCTTGAAAATAGAAAATTTTAAAAATATATTTTTAAAGAAAGTTTGATGCTTTGTTTGTGTGTTAAATTGTATCATAATTAATCGTTTTAATAATTAAACCTACAATTGTTAGCAGAGGTTACTTTTTTACATTTTATAACTGAATGAATGTATTTGGCAATTGAAAAATTGCTTTTAAACACTTGAAGTTTGTGTTTCAAAATTGATAAGTAAAAAAAGTATCTAAAACGCTGCACTCGTAAAACAGAACACATCACTTATATAACGATGTGGTAAAAAAGAGCAAGCTGTTTTAACTTGGCTATTCATAATTTATTATTGTATGATAATTGATACAATTGATAGTCAAACTTTTTATTTAAAGAATAACGAAAACCAAATATTGGGCAGCCTCATTTATTTAAAGGCTGATTTTAGTGAGGCAACTATTGAAACAGATAAAAAATTTGTGTTGCAGTTGATAAGTGTAGGTACTTGGACTACTTACTTGTTGCATACAGGTAACAATATAAATTTTGCAACTATTAAAGTAGTTTTAGGAGGAGAAATAAGTATTAAAATGTGTAAGGATAAAAAATAATTTTTCAAAAAATCAAATAACTGGAAATTAAGATTATCACTTTATAAAAGTTCAACTGAAGAAGTATTAACACTTTTACCAACGCTTAATTGGTTAAAACAGTCGCATGATTTTATTATTCAATTAAACGAAGAATTTGAAAATGAATGTAATCCTTTACTTATCTTACAAGCATTACATTGTGCAAACTGTAGTTTAAGTATGATGATTGATGGTAAAGTACCAGCATTGGTTAGCCTATAATTTTTTAAATATGTATAAATACTGTTTCAGTTTCTTCTTTTTACTTATGCTAAGTACAAATATTTTTGCACAGAGCAATTGTAATTGTAAAGAATATGATGTAGTTAAAGGAAGTTCAGATAGCTTAAATGCGATTAAATTACTGTCAGTAACCAGTTTGCCTTGTAAAGCAAAAGGGTTGGAAATGATGGGAAATTTTATGGCAGAACAAACAGAATTAGATTCTGCTGAATATTACCTATCAAAAGCGGAACAAACTTTTCAAGCCTTAAAATGTAGCGATAGTTTATTAATGAGTTTGTACGAAACTTGGGCAACTGTTTATTATAAGAGAGCCAACTTTTCGGCTGCTCAAACATATACATTGAAAATGCTGCATTGTGCAGAAGTTGCAGGTAATATGTATAAGATGGCTACATGCAATACTATGATTGCACAACTGTTTAATCAAACAAATCAAGCTGAAAAGGGAATTGACTTTACACGAAAAGCGGTTGTTTTATTACCAAAAATGAAAAACAATGCTGAAAGAATGCATTTGCTTTTTTTGTTGGCAAAAAGATTTTTATGGCATTACCAAGATACTAAACAAATCACAAGTTTAGACAGCTCCAAACTGTTTACATTTTCCTTATTATCCTTAGCAAAAAAAGAAAACAAATTTTATTATATAACTAAAGCGTTTAACAATTTGCAAGGAATTGCCTTTGAGTTAGAAGATTATAAACAAGCATTACAATTAACAGATAGCTCTTTGGCTTACACAACAAGCACACAACATATTGATTTACGAACAATCTATTTTGACAAAGCAGATATTTTAATTGAACTGTTACAATATGATGAAGCATTAAAGTTTGCAGATTCATCATTACACTATGGCAACAAATTTGCAAACTATGCTTATGTAGCCGAAAATTATGCTTTATTAGCTAGAATTTATGAGTTGAAAGGCAACTATAAAAGTGCATATAATTATTATAAGTTAGAAAAAAATATTACTGATAGTATAAGAAATATCGGCCAAATAAAAGCTGTTTCTGAGCTAGAAAAAAAATATTCACAAGTAAAAAATGAAGCAACAATAGGAGAGTTGTCAAAGAAAAAGCAATTGTATTTAATGCTTGCCCTAGTGGCATTTTTTGCAGTTATTGCTATTGCATTTTATCTGCGACAGCAAACTTTGAAACATAAAAAAAATATTTTAGAAACTGAACAACGATTGAATAGAGCCAGAATGAACCCACACTTTTTTTTTAATGCTTTAGCTACGCTACAACAAGTTGCTTTAAATGAAAATGATGGACAAAAAATGGCAAGCAACCTATCGAAGTTTAGTAATATAATGAGAGAAACTTTAGAGAGTACTTATAAAGAATATATTACTATTGAGCAAGAGATAGATTTTTTAAATGAGTATTTAGAAGTGCAAAAAATTAGGTTTCCTCAAAAGTTTCAATACTCCATTTTTGCCGATGATTCAATTGAAATAAATGAGCTTTTAATTCCTTCGATGATTATTCAACCATTTGTTGAAAACAGTATTGAACATGGTTTTGTTGGCATTGATTATGTTGGGGAATTAAGCGTTCATTTTATACAAACAAAAGATGAAATTTGTATTGAGATAAAAGATAACGGTGTTGGCCTTCAAAATGTACTTAAAGAAAACAATCAACATATAAGCAGAGCAAGCCAAATAATTAAAGACAGAATTTATTTATTAAATATTAAGCTTAAAACAAAAGCTGGTTTTAGTATTGATAATGTGACTGAGAAAAATGGAGTAATTGTAAAAATACATTTGCCTTTAATTTATAAAACGGATACAAATAATTAGTTTGTACTTTAAATAAGAATATTGGTATGAAGATATTGTTGATAGATAATGAACCACAAGTTAGAAATGTGCTAAAAAACATGGTACTTAATTGGTCTAATGGCTTACACAGTATAGAAGATGCTGATGGTGTAGCTAGTGGAATAATTGCTATAAACTCTTTTGTGCCAGACATTGTTTTGTTAGATGTTGAAATGGATGATGGCTCAGGTTTCGATTTGTTGAAACAAATTGAAAACCCATCATTTCAACTAATATTTACTACTGCCCACAACAAGTATGCACTGCAAGCATTAAAGGCAAGTGCAATAGATTATTTGCTAAAACCTATCGACCCTTTTGAACTAAACAATTGTTTAGATAAAGCCATAAAAAATATTAAAACAACATCATTACAACAACAGTTAGTTGTTTTAATGAATGAACTATCTCATAAAAATGAAACTGAGAAACAAATTGTTTTAAAGGATATTGAAAAAACTTATTTTATTAAAATAATGGATATACTTTATTGTGAAGCAGAAGGGGCATACACAAAATTTTATTTGGTGAATAGTGATCCAATTCTTGTTTCTCGAAATTTAAGATCTTATGAAGAAGTGTTAACACCATCGGGTTTTATTAGAACGCATCATTCTTGCTTAGTAAATGCAGAAAAAATTAAAATTTTTGACAGAAAAACTGATAATGGTACTTTAATTTTAGAAGGAGGTTATACCATTCCAGTATCTCAGCGAAAAAAAGATTTTGTGATACAGTTTCTAGAAAGCAAATCAGTTTAAACAATAAAAAATGGTTATGATTTTATACCACAAGCATTTTCTTCATTTAAATACTTCTTTTGAAATTTTAATTAAACCTTTATTCCTTCCCCCAACCCCATTTTAAAAAATCGGGTAATGCTTTTTGCCAAGTTGGTACATCATGCTTTCCGTCTTCAATTAATACATATTCTATATGCTCATCGGTGTAACCTTTAGCTTTTAATTCTACAATTAAATCTAACGCATCATCAATACTATCAATAATACCATTATTATTTCTATCTGCACTTTCGTCCATTGCACCACATTGTATATAAAATTTTAACCATGGGCACATGGTTCCATTTCTTATTTGCAAGTGCATTAATCTATCCATTTCGTCGTCGTAACCATCATCATATCCTTTTCTTCTCCACCATAAACTGCCACTAAATATGCCTACTTTATTAAATTCACTAGCATGATTCCAAACAATATCCAATGCACTTAATGCACCTAAAGAAAACCCAGCAAAAGATTTTTCTTTAAAAGATGGAATATGATACATTTTACGAATAAATGGCAACAACTCATCAAAAATAAATTTTGTATATAAGCCAGCTTTATTGCCAAAACCTTTGTAATCTGCACTATAAGCAATACCATATTCACGTTTTCTTTCATTGCCACAATGCAAACCAATACAGCATAAAGGTTGTAACAATTGTTCTTTAAATAAATCGTTCAACATTTCGTCGAATGGCATTTTCACTAAATCTTGACCATCATTAATAAACAACAAACTCATACTTTCAGTTTGTTGTACTTGTTGTGGCAAATAAACATCAAACAAAACATCTCTCTCTAAATACTGTGAGTTTAAGTTGTGGGTTTCAACAACCAAATGTTCTAAGCTAGTAGTTTTATCTGTGGGCATATATTCAAAAATAAGGGAAAGCAACAAAAAAAAATTATAGGTTTTTTATAAAAAATATTTTTTTTCAACTAACTTTCTCTATATTCATTTTCAATATTTCAACCAAAACTAAATTACATTTTTTGGTACTCATTTAAACTAAATATTATGAAAAAAATTGGCGTTTTACATGGTAAAGAAAGAAGCTTTCCTGAAGCATTTGTTGAAAGAGTAAACAGCAAAAAAATTCCTGGAATCATTGCAGAACCTGTACGCATTGATAAAGTGATGCAAGGCGAACCTTCTGAATATGCTGTAATTATTGACAGAATAAGCCAAGATGTTCCTTTTTACAGAGCCTACTTAAAAAATGCAGCATTGTGTGGTACAGCCGTGATTAACAACCCTTTTTGGTGGAGTGCCGATGAGAAATTTTTCAACAATTGTTTAGCTACAAAAATTGGTGTTCCAGTTCCCAAAACAGTTATTTTGCCTTCAAGAGATTTGCCAGATGATACTTCGGATGAATCTTTTAGCAACCTTTCTTACCCTTTAGATTGGGAAGGTATTTTTAAGTACACTGGTTTTCCAACTTACATGAAACCCTTTGCTGGCGGTGGTTGGAAGAATGTTTACAGATTAGATAGTATTGATGATTTTTTTGAAAAACATGCCGAAACAAAACAATTGGTTATGCTTTTACAAGAAGAAATTGTTTTTGAAGAATATTATCGTTGTTATTGCATTGGTGGAAAGCATGTACGTATTATGCCTTACGAGCCACGTAACCCACACCATTTACGTTATGTAGCCGATTTTTCTCCAACACCAGAGAAGTTAAAAGAAATGGAAGATATTGTGTTGCGTATTAACCATTACTTAGGTTACGATTTCAATACTGTAGAATTGGCTTTACGCAATGGCGTTCCTTATGCAATTGATTTTTGTAACCCTGCACCAGATGCTGAACGTACAAGTGTTGGAGAAGAAAACTTTGCTTGGGTAGTAGAAACTGCAGCCAATTATGCAATTGAAAAAGCTCAAAGTTTTGAACCAGGAAAAGACAATTTAACTTGGGGAAAATATGTACAACACAGTGCAGCAAAAAAAGCTTTGTATAAATAGTAAATAATTGTGCGACGCAACTGAAGCAACAATATGTAGCTTCAGTTGCGTCGCACTCTTGTACTTTCTGTTCATTACTGAGCAAAATAGAGTATGCATAAAATAATTGCACATAACAATGAAGATATTTTAGTAGAAGAACCTTCTGCTAATTATAGTTATACTTATGCCGATTATTTGCAATGGAAAATTGAAGAACGCATAGAATTATTTAAAGGAAGAATTTTAAAAATATCAGCTCCAAATAGATTTCATCAACAGGTAAGTGGAGCATTATACGTTAATATTCATCAGTTTTTAAAAGGAAAAAAGTGTAAAATATATGCTGCACCTTTCGATGTTCGTTTACCCATTCAAAATAAAAAGAAAGACTATGAAGTAACAACAGTTGTTCAACCTGATATCTGTGTTATATGTGACGAAACTAAATTAGACGACAGAGGTTGTTGTGGTGCTCCAGACCTTGTTATAGAAATTCTATCACCCGGCAATTCTCGAAAAGAAGTTCGATTAAAATATGATATTTATGAAGAAGTTGGAGTGTTAGAATACTGGTTAGTCAATCCGGTTGAACAAAATCTTGTTGCCTATTCATTAGATAATTCAGGTAAATTTTCAGGAGGAAAAATGTATGCTTCTGGAGATTTAATTTATGCTACTTCAATTGAAGGATTAACCATACCAATTTCAGAATTATTTGAAAATACCTAAACCCAAATTATGGCAAATATAAACTTTAGACATTTTACACTTGGCGTTGAAGAAGAATACATGGTAATTGACCCAGTAACAAGAGAATTAAAAAGCCATGAACAAAAAATTGTACAGGAAGGGCAGAAATTAATTAAGGATAAGGTGAAAGCCGAAATGCATCAGGCAGTTGTAGAAGTTGGAACAGATATTTGTGCCGATGTAGAGGAAGCGTATAAAGATGTTGCCACTTTACGTGGTACAATATCTCAAATTGCTGGCGATTTAGGTTTATGGGTTGGTGCTAGTGGTACACATCCTTTTAGCCATTGGGAAAGCCAGTTAATTACCGATCATGTCCGCTATAGCCAAATTGTTAACGAATTACAAGAAGCTGCCCGTAGCAATTTAATTTTTGGTTTGCATGTACATGTTGGTATGGAAAATAACGATTTAGCCATGCACATTGCAAACAGTGCAAGATATTTTTTACCACACGTTTATGCACTAAGTACCAATTCCCCTTTTTGGGAAGGCAGAAAAACTGGTTACAAATCTTTCCGTACAAAAGTATTCGATAAATTTCCACGTACAGGTATACCAGATTATTTTGAAAGTTATGAAGCCTACGAACGCTATGTAAATATTTTAATTAAAACCAATTGTATAGATAACGCCAAAAAAATTTGGTGGGATTTAAGAGTTCATCCTTTCTTTAACACAGTAGAATTTAGAATTTGCGATGTACCCATGACAATCAATGAAACCATTGCTATTGCTGCATTGTTTCAGGCAATTTGTGCAAAATTGTACAAGCTTCGTCACCAAAATTTAAACTTTATCATGTATCAACGTGCATTGATTACAGAAAATAAATGGAGAGCTGGACGTTATGGAATTGATGGAAGTATGATAGATTTTGGTAAAGAACAAGAAGTAAATACTCGTTTATTAATTTATGAATTGTTAGATTTTGTGGATGATGTTGTTGATGATTTAGGAAGCCGTCATTTCATTAATTATATTTCAAAAATGATGGAACAAGGTACAGGTGCTGATAGACAATTGGCAGTTTACGAAAAAACAAACAATTTAGTAAGCGTTGCAGATTATATACACGATCAATTCTTGGTTGTGTAATACTTAATTTTATTAGTTTAAACCTCATTATCACTCAATTGCTTGAGTTGCTAATGAGGTTTTTTATTTTCGAGCTGAGAAATATCAGTTAAATAAACTTTGTTACTGCATAAGTTGTTATAGAACAAACGTAGTTTTGTACACTCAATAAATAAGAAGTTATGATTACTGTAGCATCTGGCATAGAACAAATTATTAGCAACGAAAAAAATACCGCTTTACAAGCCATTGGCAATAAAATACTCAACAAACAACGCATAAATCTCGATGAGGGTGTATTGCTTTTTGAGCAAGCCTCTCTCCCATTTGTTGGTGCTTTGGCCAATTGGGTACGTGAACAAAAACATGGTAATAAAACGTATTTCAACAGAAATTTTCATATAGAACCAACCAATGTTTGTGTTTTCAGTTGTAAATTTTGTTCTTACTCAAAATTGTATGCCCACAAAGAGGAAGGCTGGGAATTAAGTTCTGAAGACATGCTGAACATTGTAAAAAAATACGATGGACAGCCAGTAACTGAAGTGCATATTGTTGGTGGAGTTCATCCTAAAATGGATTTAAAATTTTTTGCAGAAACATTGCAGAAAATAAAAACCCATCGTCCAGATTTACACATCAAAGGTTTTACACCTGTTGAGTTAGATTATATGTTGAGAAAAGCAAAAATGAGTATTGAAGAAGGCATGCAATTTTTAAAAGATGCTGGCTTACAATCTTTACCTGGCGGTGGTGCAGAAATTTTTCATCCAGAAATTCGTCAGCAAATTTGTGATGATAAAGTTGATGCAGAAGGTTGGTTAGACATTCACAGAGCAGCTCATAAAATTGGAATGCACAGCAATGCAACTATGTTATATGGACATGTAGAAAAATTTTGGCACAGAGTTGATCATATGGAACGCTTAAGGCAATTACAAGATGAAACTGGTGGCTTTAATACTTTCATTCCATTAAAATTTAGAAATCACGATAACGAGATGAGCAATATTCCTGAATCTTCTGTAATTGAAGACATGCGATTGTATGCTATTGCAAGATTGTACATGGATAATTTTCCTCATTTAAAAGCTTATTGGCCAATGCTTGGAAGACAAAATGCACAACTTACTTTAAGCTTTGGAGTGAATGATATTGATGGAACCATTGATGATACTACAAAAATTTATTCAATGGCTGGCAGTGAAGAACAAACGCCTTCTATGACAACTGCTGAATTGGTGAACTTAATTAAACAAGTTAAAAGAGAACCTATTGAAAGAGATACATTGTACAATATAGTGAACGATTATAGCAACGTTAATTTTGAAGAAAATTTAGTAGATGCTTCGTTGAACTAGTATGCACTAATTTAAGTATAAAAAATGCACTAAGACATTCTTAGTGCATTTTTTATTGCTCTTCGAATCTTGCAGATTCAAAATAATATACTGTAGCTTTTAGCTACTAAAGAAAATTTATGTTAGAAATAATGCTCTTCGAATCTTCCAGACTCGAAAGTAATATTCTGTCGCTTTTAGCAACTAAAGAAAATTTATCTTAGAAATATTTTACAAGCAAAAACTCAATTGCAGTATAGCTTTTGTAGAAGGAAGAACTTTAAACCGATTGTCGATACGTTGTCCAACAACCCAAATAATTTTTTGATTGCTTTCTATAATCCAAACATTTTCTTTTTGGGTAGTAGATAATTTTTTATCAATTAGGAAACGAGCAATTTTTTTCTTTTTCTCCATTCCCAAAGGATAGAAATAATCACCCGTTTTCCATTTTCTTAATATCAATGGGAATTGAACTTTATCAACATCTAATTGAACAATATTGGCATCATCAGTTATTTTAACTTGATTTTCTAATGTTTCAATTTTTAAAATTCCACCAGCAAACTGGGTAACAGAGTTAGATTGTTCAATTAAAACATTGATAGCATCTGTAGCAAGAACAGGGGCTATTATTAACCAATTTCTATTTTTAATAATTCGATGCGTTGCTGATGCAACAAATTTGCCATTGTGGGCTTGTAAAAGTTGTATTATATCATTTACTTGTAAAGCTGTAAATCCAAAATTTTTTACAATTTCAAATACAATTGTTGACAATGGTTTTTGCTTTGCCAACTTTAAAACAGGAATGTGAAATTCGTTGCCTTTTTGCTCAATTAATGCTGCTTTTGTTTGAGCAATGCTTTGGTTGTAAATTTCTTCAACTTCTTTCCAACGTTCAATATTAGCCAATAAATTATCTTCTGCATTGGGGAAAATTTGTTGAACCAATGGAATTAATTGATGCCTAAAAAAGTTTCTTGAATATTTATCTGAAGCATTTGAAGAGTCTTCAACCCAACTTAATTGATGGTCTTTTGCATAAGCTTCAATTTCAGTTCTTTTTGTAAACAATAAAGGTCTAAGTATATCATCTTGAGTGGGTAAAATACCATGTAACCCTTTAATACCAGTGCCTCTAAAGAAATTCATTAATACAGTTTCTATATTATCATCTGCATGATGAGCGGTGAGTAATTTTGAATTCTGAGTTTTGAATGTTGAATTGATTAGTTCTTCAAACCAATTATATCTTAATGTTCTTGCTGCTACTTGAATGGATACTTTATTCTGTTCAGCATATTCAGCAGTATTAAATTTTTGAACAAAAATTTCTTTATTGTATTTTTTTGCAAGCTCTTGTACAAATTGTTCATCTCGTTCACTCTCTGCTCCTCTTAACTGAAAATTACAATGTACAATTGTAAAATTGAACCCAGCTTTTGAAACCAAATCAGTTAATACAACACTATCTAAACCACCACTAACAGCCAATAAAAGATGACAGTTAGAAGTAGATAGATGACGGAACTCTTTTTTCCAATAATTATTAAATTGTTCAAGTAAATTCATTGTATAAAAATAAAATGCTAAAGCAAAAAACTTCAGCATTTATTGTTCAAGTTTATTCTATTGTATAAGTGTGCCCTGCTAAAGCAGGATTTTTAAACGACACCACTACAGTTGATTTTTATTCTACAGCTTATACCAAAGTAATTTTTCAATTTTTAGTTCTTCTTTACTTCTTTTGCCCAAGTATCTTTTAAAGTAACCGTTCTGTTAAACACCATTTTATTACTTGTGCTTTCTTTATCTAAACAAAAATAACCCTTGCGTAAAAACTGGTAACGATTGTTAAAATTCGTTTCTGCCAATGCAGGTTCAGCATATACTTTAGGAATAATTTTTAAAGAATTTTGGTTGATGTGTTCTTTAAAATCGCCTTCGGCTTCAGCTAAATTTTCGTGTATAAACAAACGATCATATTCTCTTACTTCTGCATCAATAGCATGTGCAACACTTACCCAATGCAAGGTTCCTTTTACATGAATTCCACTAGTATCACTTCCACTTTTGCTTTCTGGTATATAAGAGCATTTTAAAGCTGTAACAACACCTGCGTCATCCTTCACAACTTCATCGCACTTTATAATATATCCTCCTTTTAAACGAACCATTCCTCCTGGAAATAAACGAAAGAATTTTTTTGGAGGAACTTCCATAAAATCGTCTTTCTCTATATATATTTCATTGCTAAATGGCACTTCTCTATAAGTTACATTCTCCTCTTCAGGATTGTTCTCTATGTTCAATATTTCTCCAACTTTATCGTAATTGGTGATTATAATTTTTAGAGGATCGAAAACAACCATACGACGTAAAGCCGTTTTATTTAATTCTTCTCTTACACAAAATTCCAACAAACCAATATCAATTAAATTTTCTCTTTTGGCTACTCCAATTTTATCGCAAAAATCTCTAATAGCTGCTGCACCATAACCTCTTCTTCGCATACCTGTAATTGTTGGCATACGAGGATCGTCCCAACCAGTTACATGTTTTTCATTTACTAGTTGCAATAATTTACGTTTACTCATCACAGTATACGTCATGTTTAATCGGGCAAATTCATATTGTTGAGATGGAAAAATTTCTAAGTTTTCAATACACCAATTGTATAATTCTCTATGAGGAATAAATTCTAAGGTACAAATTGAGTGTGTAATATTTTCAATGGAATCGCTTTGTCCGTGAGCAAAATCGTACATTGGATAAACACACCAAGTATCGCCAGTACGATGATGATGGGCATGTTTAATTCTGTAAATAATTGGATCTCTCATGTGCATGTTGGGACTTCTCATGTCAATTTTTGCACGTAACACTTTTTCACCATCAGCATATTTTCCTTCACGCATTTCTGTAAAAAGTTGCAAATTTTCGGCAACGGTTCTCTCAGCAAATTTATTTCGAGAACCAGGTGTTGTTGGCGTTCCTTTTTGTGCAGCAATTTCTTCGCTTGTGCTATCATCTACATAAGCCAAGCCTTTTTCAATTAATATTACAGCAAAAGCATAAATCTGTTCAAAATAATTGGATGTGTACAATTCGTTAGCCCAAGTAAAACCCAGCCATTGTACATCGGCTTTAATACTTTCTACATATTCAGTTTCTTCTGTTGTGGGATTGGTGTCATCAAAACGCAAATTGGCTTTACCGCCATATTTGTTGGCCAAGCCAAAGTTTAAACAAATACTTTTTGCATGACCAATATGCAAATAACCATTGGGCTCTGGAGGAAAACGTGTAATAATAGATTGATGTTTGCCCTCGGCTAAATCTTTTTCAATAATTTCTTCAATAAAATTTAAACTCTTTTCTTCACTCATATTCTATAGTTCTTATGCAACAAAAATAAGTGATAGAAAATAACAAATCTGTAAAATACTAAAACTGTAATCTAAAGCTACCAAATAAACCAAAATTTTGTGTAGTTGTATTTAAAACCACTCCATTGGCAGCTTTTATAACTGGAGCAAAACGCCACACAGCATCTATTCTAAAGAATTTAAAAATATTGTCAAATCCTGTTCCTACTTCTGTATAATAACTGCCTTTTAAAGAACGTAAATTATACCCTCCAAATTCAATTTTATTGAACTTACGATTGATTTGAGTTAAATCGCCCCAAACTGTTTTAACATTATAAAACTGGCGAATTTTTGTTTTACGAAAAGCTGGAATTAAATTAATGAGTTTCTTTTCGATATTGTGTTCAAAGTTGAACCCATAAAATAAATCACTTGCATATTCAAACCTATTCATTAAGTTGAATGAGTTTTTATTGTAATAATAAATTTCGTTACCAGGATGAACTTCTAATAACATAAAAGGCAGGTTTTTGCCAAAAATTTTACCCCCATATACTGTATACGTTACTTTGCCCCAAAGTGGTAATGTGTATGTTTGATTGATGGAAACATTAATTTTTTGATACTGAAATTGGCTTCGCATAAAATCTGAAATTCCAAGAGCATATTTTAATTGAACATTTGGAAGATTGGATTTTATATTCCTAACTTTTCTATGCGTTACTATCTTTTTTTCTCCTGGGGTATATTCTATTTTAAAATCTACTTGCGTATTAATTATTTCATCGTTTCTTGTTGAATACATTCTATTTGCAGGCAATGGCTGAAAAATATCAAATTCAGTTCTTTTTATTGAAATTTGAGTGGTTAAATCATTGCCCCAAGATTTGCTAATGGCCACTTTAACTTCTTTTATATTAATGAACTTTTGCTTAATTCCATCCCTTCTAATTATTTGGCTAAACATATTATCTGTTGTCGCATCATCGTCACTAGATTTTATTTTTCCATTATCTAAATCGTTTACATAAGACACAGAAATACTGCTACCATTGCTTTTGGGAATTTTGTAAGTAATATCAAATTTCCCTTTCAGTCTTTGATCTTTAAACCCATAAGCTAAATATCCATGAAGCCTAAGTTGTTGGCTAAACTTTTCTGTAGTTCCAATATCAAACCTTGTTCTAACTTTTTCCATTTGGTTACCACTAATCCATTTATACCAAGGCCCAATTTCAATCATTCCAAACCTTTTGTGTCCATCAAATAAAAATTCTACCGTATTGGCATACCTTCTAAACATAGGTACTTGCTTTAAAGTATCGATCATCCAATACACCACTTTTTCATTTTTTGTTAGCAGTTCATGCCTATTCTTTTTCCAAAAAGTATCATTTTTTTGTTTGGCATCTTCATCAATAATTACTTCTTCTTTCTTTTTATTTTTTGCCAATTTTTCAACAATAAAATCTTCATTTAATTGTACATTTCTGTAGGTAGCAGTTTTACGTCCTATAAAAGAAAGTTTCCCTTTTTTTAGTGGCGATAAATCGGCAATAATTAAGTCTTTAAAAAACACCCATTTATTGTCGTTGTTTAACACAAACTCTTGTACAATAGAAAGTCTATTTACAAAATTTATATTTGAAGAAGCAGTAACGTTTAGTGATATTTTTTTAATTGCCCAAGTAGTGCTATGAATCCAACAATCGCCAGAAAAAGTATTTTCACCTTCTTTTTTGGGAGTGAAGTATAAGTGAAAAAACTTATCGCCCCCAATTACTTGTGTATCTGCTCCTTTGTAATGGTAAAATCTATCGCCCACACTGCTAATTGGACTAATAAATTCTTTTCCAAATAAACTAAAATAGTTTTCGTAAACACTTATTTTTTGGCTTATGCCACCAACAAATTGCAAAACCGTTTCATTTTTAATTCCATTGGTTTGCACTGCTTTTATTTCTTCTCTACTTTTTGATGGGTTGTTGCTATAATAAATATTAGAGATAGATTCTGTAAGAAAGACTGGCAAAAATGGAGTGGCTTCCGATAAGCTATCTACATTGTTTAATAAAAATTTAAATGGCTTCAGCAACTTTATTTTATCGAAGCTACTTTGATTTACATTGTTTAAATCGAGTTCTAATTTATTGTACAATTCAAAACTGTAGGTATTATATTGATAAGGATTGTTGTCATTTCTGTGCGTTACCACATTCTTCCACCAACGCAACCCTTTATTAAACCTAGATTTAACAACAGGACCAATATGTACTTTTGCTAAATGCAAATAAATTACAATATTAGAAGTTGTTTTAAGAGTTGAAATATCTCTATATGTATTTTCATATCCTACATATCTTACAACCAATGTATCTTGAAGATGCGGTGAAACTTTAAGAGAAAAGTCGCCTACTGAATCTGATATTGTTCCTTGTTGAGATTTTACCCAATAAATACTAGCAAATGGAATTGGCACATTTGTAAACTCATCTACAATTTTACCAGTTATATATTGTTGACCAAATAACGAGTTTGCACAAACAAAAAATACAAAAAAACAAACGCTTTTGAGCAGTATTTTTTCAAAGTAACATAGTATCTGCATAAGCAATTGTGGATATATTCTGGTTAGTTGATGTTTAATATAAAACAAAAAATTATATTCTTCTTTCAGTCTCTCATAGATTGAAGAAATATAAATAAACTCACTTTTGTGATCATTTTATTGTATCAAAGTACATCAAATTAAAGCTGCTTTGTAAAATATCAAATCGTTTGAACTTATTATACACATCTATTGAATAAGTTTATAACTATGCATTAAAAGCCTCACCTTTATATTTGAACCAATAATTTAATTCAACTAATATGCGTACAATATTCAAGTTTGCTACAGTAGGTACAACAGCTTTAAGTATTATGATGTTTTCAAGTAGCTGTAAAAATGAAAAAGACAAAGAAGTAAAAAAAGATAGTGTTGTTGCAGTAACTAAACCTGTTCCTGGCACACCAATTAAATATGATAGTAGTAAACGTTATATATTTTTAACTTGGGACGATGCTCCTCAACCTCCTGGCAGCAATATTTGTAAAAAAGTATTTGAAGAAGAAGGCGTAAAAGCAACATTTTTTATGGTGGGCATGCACCAAACAGATAATAGAAGAAAGTATTTTGTAGATTCTATTAGAAATGCTTATCCTCAATTTTTATTGGCCAATCACAGCTACTCTCATGGCTTTCAAAACAAGTATCATCTTTTTTACTCGAAGCCTGATAGTGCTGTAAAAGATTTTTTACGTGCCGAACAAGAATTAAACATTCCTGTAAAAATTATTCGTTTGCCAGGCAATCCAACTTGGGCAAATAATGGACAAATTAAAGGACCAAAATCAACTTTGCCAGTTGCACAAAAATTAGATGCGATGGGTTATCATTTATTGGGTTGGGATGTTGAGTGGGAATTTATTGGAGGAAGCAAACCTAAACAAGGTGCAGTTGAATTGGCCAATTCAATTACACAAAAATTAGATTATGGCAATACGTATGAACCCAATTGTATTGTTATTTTAGCACATGATAGAATGTTTGCTAAACAACCCTATACCGATTCTTTAAGAAAATTCATTCAAGAATTAAAGAAAGATACAAGGAATGTTTTTGAAACTGTAGATCATTTTCCATTGATTCAAAAAGGAAAATAAAATGAATTATTTGAAAGTATATTTTGGAATAGTGTTGTTACTTACAACACTATTTTCATGTAAAAGCGTTCGTCAATCAAGCAGAGATAACAAGGGCAATTATTCTTGGAATCAATTTATTATGGGTGCCGATTTATCATATGTTAGTCAAATTGAAGACAATGGTGCTGTATATAAAATAAACAATCAACCCAAAGATGCTTTTGAAATTTTTAAATCAATTGGCACAAACACAGCAAGAGTAAGACTTTGGAACAATCCAACATGGCAACTTCCTGTTACAGGTGGCAAAATGTATAGCGATTTAATGGACGTTGAAAAAACAATGCGTAGAGCCAAACAACAAGGAATGGCTGTTTGTTTAGATCTTCATTATTCTGATGATTGGGCAGATCCTGATAAACAAATTACACCTGCTGCTTGGAAAAATTTGCCCATTTCTATTTTAAAAGATTCTGTTTATAATTATACACTGGCAGTATTGAATTATTTTAGTGAGAAAAACTTAACTCCAGAAATAATTCAAATTGGCAATGAAACCACTTTTGGTATGTTATGGCCAGCAGGAAAAATTGAGAACAATAGCAACTGGGAAAACTTTGGTACTTTGTTAAATAGTGGAATAAAAGCAGTTAGAGATTTTTCTATAAATGCAACAATTCAACCACAAATAATTATTCATGTAGCTCAATTGCAATATGCCAATTGGTGGACAAAAAACATAATTGAAAAAGGTCAAGTAACTGATTTTGATATACTCGGAATTTCTCATTATTACAAATGGAGTACCGTAAACGCTATGCAAGCAATTGGCGATACAATTCAACTCTTAAAAAAGAGTTTCAACAAACCCATTGTTTTAGTAGAAACTGCTTTTGCTTGGACCAATAACAATGCTGATACATATGGAAATTTATTTTATTCTACAACACCAATTGAAGGTTACTCATTTACAAAAGAAGATCAGCAGCGATACATGAAAGATTTAATTCAAACCTTAATTACTAATGGAGGAACAGGAATTATGTATTGGGAACCTGCATGGATTACTTCTTCAATGAAAGATAGATGGGGCAAAGGAAGTAGCTGGGAGAACAATACTTTTTTTGATTTCTCATGCAACTTATTACCTTCAATAACCTTTATGCAATACAACTATAAATTTTAATGGTGATGATAGACTTTAGAAGCGATACTGTAACCAAACCAACACCAGAAATGTTAGCTGCAATGATGCAAGCTACTGTTGGTGATGATGTTTTTGGTGAAGACTTTACAGTGAATGAATTAGAAAATAAAGCAGCCAATTTATTTGGTATGGAAGCAGCATTATTTTGTCCAAGCGGTACAATGACCAATCAAATAGCCATTAAAGTACATACACAACCTGGTGATGAAGTAATTTGTGATGAGCTGAGCCACATCTATCAATATGAAGGTGGAGGAATTGCATTTAACAGTGGTTGCAGTACACATTTAATAAAAGGCAATGGTGGTAGAATTACTGCAGAGCAAGTGCTACAATCCATTAACAACCCAAACGATATTCATAAAGCCAATAGCAAATTGGTGAGTTTAGAAAATACCATCAATCGTGCAGGTGGAAGTTGTTACAATATTTTAGAAATGGAAGCCATACAAAAAGTTTGTATCAGCAACAATTTAGCCTTGCACTTAGATGGTGCAAGATTGTTTAATGCCATTGTAAAAAACAATGAAAGTACACTACAATATGGAACAATTTTCAACAGTATTTCTATTTGTTTAAGCAAAGGTTTGGGTGCACCTATTGGTAGTATTTTGTTGGGTTCAACTACATTTATTAAAAAAGCAAGAAGAGTAAGAAAAGTGTTTGGTGGCGGTATGAGGCAAGCTGGTTTTTTAGCAGCCGCAGGTATTTATGCACTCGATCATCATATACAACGCTTGGCAATAGACCATACACATGCCAAACAAATTGAAGCTGCTTTAGAAAAGAAAGATTTTGTAAAAAATATACTCCCAGTTGAAACCAATATTGTAATTTTTGAAATTTCTGGCAATTTAACAGCTGCAAATTTTGTAGAACGTATGAAAAACAAAAATATACTTATGTTTGCAATATCTCCTACTCATGTACGAATGGTTTTGCATTTAGACATTACCGAAGCTATGGTACAACAAACGATTGATGCTATTGAAAAAATGTAATTACTTTCAACCCTAATTATTGAAAGCATTGTTTAAAATTTAGTTTTAAAGAAGATATATGTTACCTAGAGTTAACCCAACCACAACCCAAGCATGGTTTTTACTGAAAAAACACCATGAAAATGAAATGAGTCGCAAAAAAATGAAAGACTTATTTGCAAGTGATGCAGAACGTTTTAAGAAGTTTTCATTGTGTTTAGAAGATGTAATTTTTGATTACTCAAAAAATATAATTAACGAAAATACCTTGCACCTTTTATTGCAATTGGCAGAAGAATGTAAATTAAAAGATGCCATTCATGAAATGTTTGCAGGAGTAAAAATTAATGAAACAGAACATAGAGCTGTATTACATACTGCATTAAGAAATTTTTCTGATACACCAATTTTAGCAGATGGAAAAGATGTAATGCCATTGATAAGAAAAGTGTTAACTCAAATGGAAGCATTTTGCAGCAATGTACATACTGGAAAATGGAGAGGCTATTCAGGAAAGAAAATAAAATATATTGTAAACATTGGAATTGGTGGTAGCGATTTAGGTCCAGTAATGGTTACAGAAGCGTTAAAACCTTATTGGAAAAAAGGAATTGAAACATATTTCGTAAGTAATGTTGACGGAACTCATATAGCCGAAACTTTAAAGAAAGTAAAACCAGAGGAAACACTTTTTTTAATTGCTTCTAAAACATTTACTACACAAGAAACCATGACCAATGCACATACAGCTAGGCAATGGTTTTTAGAACATGCACAAGATGAAACCCATATTGCCAAGCACTTTGCAGCATTAAGTACCAACGAAAAAGAGGTTGCAAAATTTGGAATTGATACAGCCAATATGTTTGAATTTTGGGATTGGGTTGGTGGTCGTTATAGTTTATGGAGTGCTATTGGTTTATCCATTGCATTAACTATAGGTTACGACAATTTTGAGCAATTGTTGAAAGGTGCATTTGCAGCCGATGAACATTTTAAAACTGCAAAGTTTAATCAAAATATTCCTGTGTTAATGGCATTATTGGGCATTTGGTACACCAATTTTTTCAATGCACAAAGTGAAGCCATTTTACCTTACGATCAATACATGCATCGTTTTGCAGCCTATTTTCAACAAGGCAACATGGAAAGCAATGGAAAATGTATTGATAGAAATGGCAACACCATAGATTACAAAACTGGACCAGTAATTTGGGGCGAACCTGGCACAAATGGTCAACATGCTTTTTACCAATTAATACATCAAGGAACTATTGTAATTCCTTGCGATTTTATTGCACCAGCCATTACACACAATACTATTGGCGATCATCATCATAAACTCATGAGCAACTTTTTTGCCCAAACCGAAGCGTTGATGAATGGTAAAACAGAAGAAGACGTAAAAGCAGAATTGGTGAAAGCTGGCAAAAGCGATGAAGAAATAAAAAAGCTAACTCCGTTTAAAGTATTTCCTGGCAACAAACCAACCAATTCAATTTTAGTTAAACAAATTACACCATTTAGTTTAGGAATGTTGGTGGCTATTTACGAGCATAAAATTTTTGTACAAGGTGTTATTTGGAACATTTTTAGTTTCGACCAATGGGGTGTTGAATTGGGCAAACAATTGGCCAATAAAATTTTACCAGAGTTAGAAAGTGATGCATTGGTTACTAGTCACGATAGTAGTACCAACAGCTTAATAAATGCCTATAAAAACTTTTTAAAAAGTTGAACATAAACGAGATTGAAATAGTACTTATTGAAGCTAAATACAATACTGCGATAGCAGCAATTATAAGAGCTGCATTGGAAGAGTTTGGAGCCAATAAACCAGGCACAGTTTATTTTGATTCAAGTACCGATGCCTTATATGAATTGTTTAATACAACAGCTAATAGCCAATACTATATTGCTTTACAAAATAATATAGTTGTAGGTGGGGCAGGCATTTTCCCTACAGAAGGTTTACCCAATAATACTTGTGAGTTGGTAAAAATGTATTTACATCCATCTGCCAGAAATATAGGATTGGGCAAAAAAATGATTCAATTTTGTATGGCTAGTGCTAAACAATTGGGCTTTACTAAACTATATTTAGAAACTTTGCCAGAGCTGAATAAAGCTGTAAAAGTGTACGAGAATTTAGGTTTTCAATATTTGGATAAACCACTTGGCAACTCAGGACATACTGGTTGTAATATTTGGATGATACAAGATGTGGTGTAACTATTCCCCTATCGGTTGGTGTCTCACCAACCGAAAAGAGAACTATTCCCCAGCTCTGCGAAGCTTGTAGCTTCGCAGAAAATATTCTGTTGCATTTGCAACTCTATTGCCATTAAATAAAAAACGATTTAGCATTTGCTAATTTTGCATTTTTAAAATATTGGCTTACAGAACTTTTACAACATGTTATTGCTTTACATAATTGCTAAAAGCAATAGAATAATACTTACGAAGCTACAAGCTTCGAAGAGCAGGTTGCAATATTTGGATGATAAAAGATATAGAAACATCATTTATCTAAAGCACTCATTAAATGATGTTTTCCTTTCATCATAAACTTTTTGCTTTGCT
>ERZ724520.93-NODE-93-length-45306-cov-5.241166_pt1 | contig 45306 bp, 33 predicted proteins | sample MGYA00376053_ERZ724520 | MGnify/ENA primary metagenome ERZ724520 (study PRJEB28724, sample SAMN07190886) | activated sludge metagenome | isolation source: activated sludge of sewage treatment plant in Hong Hong | place: USA: Christiansburg, Virginia | collected...
TACTCCAATCTAAACTTACAGAACCTGCTAAAGTACTATTTGCCCAATGTAATAAGCGTGGGGCAGAGCTTATAACACTCCAACCTGTTGTGGTTCCTGTTGCTACACCTTGTGTATTTAAAATGCCGCCTGTTACAATATTATCTTGCACATCTGTAGATGTTAGAGTTTGGCTTATAGCACCTAATAAATTAATACGACTTAATGTTGTGGCCGAACCTAAAGGTGTATTTGATAGTATTAAATTTCTATTAGAACAGTTTCCGTCGGATATAAACGTAGCCCCTGGTGTAAATGTTATTGATGATCTATTATCAAACTGTGCGGTATTTGTATTTCCCATTTTTAAAGTAACTCCACCACCATTTAGATGCATTAATCTTCTTACATTTAAATTAACACTAAAGGTATTTGAACTATTAAACACATTTGTATTGTTATTTGTTATTAATGTATCAACAAGTAAATTGGTGTTTTGTGATATTGCATTTATACTTAACAATGAATTTGCATTGCTATTAACAGAAGTTAATCTTTTAATCAAACCAGTAAGTGTACTGCTACTAGTAGCAATTTGGAGGTTTTGAAAATTATTAACACGATTAATAGTGTCCATGTCCATATTTAAGATGACGTTAGCTCCTAAATTGGTTTGAGCAATATTTTGAATTCTTGTTTGATTAAAACTTGCATTTGTAATTACGGAAAAAGTCCGTGAGGTTAGTTCATCAATTTTATTGCCATAGGTACTCATATAAGCATTGTTTGAATAACCATTAGGCCCACTAATTATAAATTCAGCTGTTCCTTCGTTAAATAGGGTATTTGGCCTAGTTAATTGAAGGGAATTGCCAGCACTTGAAATATATATATCTGAATCAAAAAATTTAACGGTATCTAAAGGAGGTGCTGTATAACCTATTTGAAGGTTAGTAGAATATAATGAGCTTCCTAATTTTTGTGTTGAAGGATAAAATGACGCAAAAATTGGATTTGCATCATACGTTTTAAAATTACCTTTACCTATAACAATTGCTGCATTAGAAAATAATGTATCTAAAATAAGCCAGCCTCCGGGAGAAACTGTTGTAATGGGCACACAACTTAAGTTAGGAGGTGTATTAGCATAAAATAGGATATTATTTTTGAAAGGGACGCCGCCCGTTTTAATACACCTAAAATTATTAAAGGTGTTAAAGTTTACATTTGCTAAAAAATTATTAAAAAATTTATTGGTTGCCCACCAACCCCCCGATACATTCCATGTTCTTATGGGAGCCCCAGATGACCCAGTAACTGGACCATTTGTTGTAATGATTGTAGCTGTTCCAACAATATTAACAGAATTGGAAAAATGATTTAGTTTATTTAAGTATACATGTGAGAGTGGAGGAAAAACTACAGAGTCATTTTCTGTAGGTTCACAAGAACCTATTGAAATGGGAGTTTGTGTTGATGATGGCGATGCCAAGGGATTTAAACTCCAATTAGTTGGGTCACTCCAATTGCCACCTGCTAAAGGCCCTTGCCAAAACAAAGTACGAGCTGGTGGTGTACAATTAACATTCCATCCAGTATTAGTTGTGCCATATACGAAACGGCTATCAGAGCCAGTCGGATACAATGTGCCCGTACCAATTGCTGAACAAGTGTTTAATAATATTCTGTTTACATTAATATTAGTTAATGGCATTGTACCAAAACTAAATGTACAACTACTCAAAGATATGTCATGTCCGCAAGTGCCAAGCATAGTTAATGAAGCGGTTGGCGCGAATTTAATTGTTGAGAAAAAATTTTGTAATGAAGAACCTGGAGCAATGCTTACACTTCCACCTGGGTTGATGTTAAAAGTTGTAGGCCAAAAGCTATATGTTATATAAATTTTATCTGGATTAATTAAATTGAGTTGATTAAAAGTTGGCGATGCCCCAGGAGGATACCCTGTATTTGAAGTTAAACTATGCTCAAAGATATTAAAAACATTAAAATTTGTATTTGTTGAAAAATGTAAACTAGCCATAGTTTGTCCTGTAGTTAGGCCATTTGGCGAAATATTAATAGTACTTCCTGTTGTAGTTAATGTTGTAGTATTTGAAATATCAAACATTCCAGCATAACCATCCCTTTGTCCATATAAATTTATATTTAATTCAGAATTAGAATAATTAGTGTTAGCAAATGCAGTACTAAAAAAGCCATTGACTTGTAATGTTTGATTAACTACACTTAAAGTTGCTGCATTTGCAGCTGAAACGCCATTAACTTGTAATAGGCCAATTACACTCCTATTGCGTGCAATTGGATACGCTCCACTAGTAAAAGTTTGTGGTGTAATAGTAACAGATGATGAATTGGTTACTTTAATTCCGCCTAGGTTAACACCTCCAGTAGTTGAAAAAGCACAGTTTTGATAAGCAACAGATGGAAGTGTAGAAAAAATTCCATTTCTGAAATTAACAACACCAGATATAACATTAAGTGAAGAGTGAATATCACTGCGTGCAGGAAATGAATTAATTGACCCCATTTTTAATAGTTCATTAAAATTTACAATTACGGCGTTGGTAGTTGTATAACCAGATCCTAAATTTATAATGGCAGCATTGGTAGTAGTTCTATCTAAAAATAATGAATCATTAAAATTTACTGTGTAAGTTGAAGTATTTCCAGGAACCGTAATACTATTTAATACCAAAGTTTTACCGCCAGTTAAAACATTTAAAGTGCTAATATTTGCAGGATTAAAAACAATATCACCTTTCCAATTTGATATAGATAATTTTGAATTATTAAAAGCTGTAAGGTCAAAGTGCCCAAACACATTTAAGACTTTGGCTGGAACAGATTGCATGGCTACATTGGTATATGTTCCAGCATAGCTTACTGTAAAGCCTTTACAAGCCATCGATGCTTGATCAAAATCAATTTTTTGACCATTAGCTGTAAAAGCATTTGAATTAATGACAACATCATTTGCGCTAGTTGGAATTCCGCTAGTAGATGTTGTAGTACATAAAGGATCTTGATACCAATTTGTTGCTACTCCCCAAGGATAAACGCTAGGCGCTGAAATTGTAGTACATTTGAAATAAAGTGTTTGAGCTTTAAAAACAATAGATATAAATACAAATAATACAAGTAATATTTTTTTCATAGGCTTATTATAGTTTTTAATAAGTTGGGGATAAATAACTATTTACTAAAAATAAACCAATATAATCAGTACACCAAACAAAATGTATAAACTGTATGTTTTTTCAAATGAATAATTAAAAATAGCTAAAATCAGTTATTTTAGACTTAAAATGATGTGTACTACAAACTTATTTATTTACAAAATAAATCAAAAAATTAGCTTATTTTTATCTTTTAATTATAGATATATATGAAGAAATACATAATAATATTAAGTCTTTTTTTTGTTTCATTTTTCGCGTTTAATTTTTCACAAGATTATTTTGAAGTGTCTAAGAACTTAGATATTTTTAATACACTATATCGTGAATTAAATATATCATATGTTGATGAAACTAAACCAGGTCAGCTTATGAAAACTGGTATAGAGGCGATGTTGGCATCTTTAGATCCTTATACTAATTATTACACAGAAAATGATATTGAAGATTACAAATACATGACAACTGGCGAATATGGTGGTGTTGGCGCAACTATACAAGATGTAAATAAAAAAATTACAATCATGGAGCCTTATGAGAATTTCTCTGCTTATAACGCAGGACTAAGAGCTGGTGATGAAATTGTTGAAGTGAACGGGCAAAATGTAGTTGGAAAAAAAACAGACGAAATTTCTTCAATGCTTAAAGGGCAGGCAGGAACTGCTATTAAACTTAAAATTATTCATTTAGGACAAACGGAGCCAGTTGAAGTAAATTTAAAACGTGAAGAAATAAAAATCAAAGCAGTTCCATATTCAAATATGTTAACCAATGAAGTGGGTTACATTAAACTGAATAGTTTTACAGATAATTGCTCAAATGAAGTAAAAGAGGCATTTTTAAAATTAAAAGAAAAAAACTGTAAATCGTTAATATTAGATTTAAGAGGTAATCCAGGTGGTTTGCTTAATGAGGCAGTAAATATTGTGAATTTATTTGTAGATAAAGGTCAAGAAATTGTTTACACAAAAGGTAAGATTAGAGATTGGGATAAAAGTTATATGTCAGTTAATAATGCAATTGACACACAAATTCCATTGGTTGTTTTAGTAGATAATAATTCGGCATCTGCTTCTGAGATTGTGGCTGGTGCATTGCAAGATTTAGATAGAGCCGTAATTGTTGGTCAACGTTCATATGGCAAAGGTTTAGTGCAACAAGTTCGCGATTTAACGTATAACACTAAATTAAAAGTTACAGTTGCTAAGTATTATATACCAAGTGGTAGATGTATACAAGCTTTAGATTACACGCATAAAGATGAAGAAGGAAGAGTTGATAAAGTTCCTGATTCTTTAATTACAGCTTTTAAAACTAAAAATGGAAGAATTACTTATGATGGAGCTGGTGTGTTGCCCGATTATAAAACAGATGCAGTAAAATTTAGTAACATTTTAGCCACATTGTTAGCTAGAAATCACATTTTCACATTTGTAAATAGTTATATTATAAAAAATCCAACTCTATTATCTTCAAAAGAACCAATTAAGTTTACTGATGATGATTATAATACGTTTATAAATTACCTAAAGGGAAAAGATTATGAGTATAAAACTCAAAGTGATTTTGCATTAGAAGATTTAAAAGAAGATGCAACAAATGAGAAGTACTATGAGAGTATAAAAGCTGAATATGAAGCTTTACAGTCAAAAATGGTTGCTAATAAAAAGGAAGATTTAATACGTTTTAAAGCTGAAATAAAACAATTTATTGAAGAAGAAATAGCATCAAGGGTAGGATTTCAAAAAGGTAGGATAGATGCTTCATTGAAATATGACAATGATATAGACGTTGCGAAAAAATTATTAGGTGATATGCCTAAAATTAAATCAATTCTAACAACAATTGATAAGCCAACCAAGCCATTTAATGCAAATAAAAAGTTTTAGTTTTCTTTCAAAAACAATTTGAAAATTTAATTAATAAGCTTACTTTTGGTAAAATTAATTTTAAAAAAAACATTATGGGAAAAGGAGATACTAAATCAAGACGCGGAAAAATACAAATTGGTTCATTTGGAGTTAAACGTCCTAGAAAAACAACTAAAGCATATACAGCAACTGCTACAGATGCTAAACCTGCGAAAAAGGCTACTAAATAATAAACTTTATTGAAAAATAAAAAAGACCGCTACTAAGCGGTTTTTTTATAAATATATTTTAAGAGTGACAAACTTTGACCCTTCAAAATTAAAGATAGGAGTGCTCGGTGGTGGGCAACTTGGGCGAATGCTAATTCAAAGCGCAATAAATTATAATTTATATGTTTGTTGCCTTGATCCTGATGCAAATGCACCATGTAAGTCTATTGCCAACGAATTTACAAAAGGCAGTTTAACCGATTATGATACAGTTTTAAAATTTGGTAAAGATAAAGACATCATTACCATTGAAATTGAAAATGTAAATATTGAAGCATTAAAAGAACTTGAGAAGCAGGGGAAAAAGGTGTTTCCACAGCCAAGTGTGATAGAAATTATTAAAGATAAAGGATTGCAAAAAATGTTTTATCAACGTAATGATATTCCTAGTTCTGATTTCTTTTTAGTTGAAAATAAAACTCAAATAGAAAAGTATGCAAGCTTCTTCCCGTTTTTCCAAAAATTAAGAACTGGTGGTTATGATGGAAAAGGTGTTGTAAAATTAGGTCATCCAAACAAAATTGATCATGCGTTTAATGAACCTAGTGTATTAGAAAGACTTGTTGATTTTGAAAAAGAAATTTCAGTTATTGTTGCTCGTAATGAAAGTGGTGAATGTAAATGTTTCCCTGCTGTTGAATGTGAATTTAATGCTGAAGCAAATTTGGTGGAGTTTTTGTTTTCGCCTGCTCATATTAAAAAATCAATAGATAAACAAGCAGTTGAAATCGCAACAAAAATAGCCGAAAAGCTTAACATTGTCGGTCTTTTAGCAGTGGAATTATTTGTTACTAAGCAAGGCAAGGTGTTAGTTAATGAAGTGGCGCCACGTCCGCATAACAGTGGTCATCAAACAATTGAAGGGAATATTACTTCTCAGTTTGAACAACATATTAGAGCAATTTTAAACTTACCATTAGGCGATACTGCTATTGTTAGACCAGCTGTAATGATAAATTTATTAGGAGAGAAAGGTTATGAAGGCCCTGCAAAATATGAAGGTTTAATAGATGCTGTAAAATACAAAGGTGTGTATATTCATTTATATGGAAAGCAAAACACTAAACCATTTCGTAAAATGGGACATGTAACTATTGTTGATGAGGATTTAGATTTGGCGAAGAAGAAAGCAATAACAGTTAAAGATTTAATAAAGGTAATAGCATAATTTTATATTGATAAAAATTAAAGTAGTATGGTAGGAATTATAATGGGAAGCGCAAGTGATTTAAATGTAATGAACGAAGCGGCAGAGTTTTTAAAAAAATTGAATATTGAATATGAAATAACAATTGTTTCAGCTCATCGTACTCCAGAGCGAATGTTCGATTATGCAAAGAATGCTCATAAAAATGGCATAAAAGTTATTATTGCTGGGGCTGGTGGTGCTGCCCATTTACCTGGTATGGTAGCTTCGCTTACGGCCTTGCCAGTTATTGGTGTGCCTGTAAAATCTAGCAATTCAATTGATGGATGGGATTCTATTTTATCTATTTTACAAATGCCAAATGGAGTTCCTGTTGCAACCGTTGCTTTAAATGCGGCACAAAATGCAGGAATTTTAGCTGCTCAAATTTTAGGTTCTAATGATATTGAAATTTATAACAAATTGCTTTCTTTTAAAGAAGAACTTAAAGATAAAGTGATGAAAAGCATTGAATCTATTAAGTAATTATAAGGTTTAATTAATTCCTTATTTTTTTATTTAATTGTTCTTCGTACTTAGTATGAAAACTGAAATAATTAATATCTGATAATTTTATTGCCTTAGAATTTAACCATTTGCCGTTTTGGTCTATTAGTTTTAAAATTAGGTGGCTCTTACTTAATCCAGTTACTTTTGCAACATAATACTCCTTTGTATTGTTGTCTGTGAAAAATGCTATAAGGTAATTATCAATTAGCAACTTTAAACAAGAGTAAAAAGTTAGTGCCTTATTAAAGTTGAATAATGAAATTATTTCTTTTCGATTATCTTTTTTTATTTTTCCAATTTCGCCCTTTGCCCATTCTCTGTATGCATCAATGTCTTCGGTTTTAAAAACGGTGAAACCATCAAAACTTTTAATTTTAGGATTAAAGTTAATCAGTATGAAAAGTTTACTAGTTTCTTTAATGCAATATCCACTATAAATATGATTATTGAAGGTTGGTAAACTTATTTCAATCAATTTATTTTCTAAACCCATAAATTATAAGTGTTAGTCAATGGTTGCTATAACTTTTAATTCTATAGCAATTGGTGTAGGCAAACAATTAATTTCAATGGTAGTTCTGCAAGGGGGATTTTCTTTAAAATATTCTGCCCATAATTTATTATAGGTTTTAAAATCATCCTTCATGTTAGTTAAAAATACTTGTACATCTACAATTTTATCCCAACTACTTCCCGAATCTTCTAAAATATATTTTATATTTCTAAATACACTGTGACATTGTGCTTCAATATCATAAGAAATTATAGTTCCGTTTTCATCCAATTCAACTCCTGGAATTTTTTTAGTTCCTCGTTCACGTGGTCCAACACCACTTAAGAATAATAAATTTCCAACTCTGCGCGCATGTGGATATAAACCTACTGGTTCTGGTGCTTTTGATGATTCTATTGAATTATTCATGTTAATGTTTATTTAAGGTAAAACTTCAATTGAAATATTTTTATCAGTTAATCCTATATTGTCTACTTGGGCTAATTTTTGACTGTTTTTATGCACAGTAAGCCATTTTGTTTTTGATTTACTAGCTGTTTTTTGATCAATTATAAATTCACCACTGGAATTTGTGTAGCATTGTCCAATGTATACTTCTGTGCAATTATCTCCATTAGATTTGCATTGTATGTAAGAAACTAATGCGTTTTCAATTCCTGCTCCCGTTGTTTTGCTAATTACCTTTCCTGAAATGGAAGTTTTTTTAATATCGCAATTTGATAAAAGAAAACACGTTGTTAGTAAAATTAAAATCTGTTTTATCATGGTATTTATTTTTTAAATGAATTCCAGCCTTGAGCTGTTATTGGATGTGAAGTGCCTGCTTTTGCAATTAAGTTAAGACCACTACTTTTTGCTGTAACATGGCCTATTACTGTAAAATCGGGAACATTTTTAATTTTATCGTAATCACATAAAGGTATGGTGAAAAGTAATTCGTAATCTTCACCACCACTTAATGCGCACATTGTTGGGTCTAAATCAAATTCGCGAGCGCGGTCAAATGTTTGTGGATCAATTGGAATTTTATCTTCATATAATTCGCATCCAACTTCCGATTGAGTACAAACATGTAATAACTCAGATGCTAAACCATCACTAACGTCTATCATGCTAGTTGGTTTTATATTTAATGTTTTTAGCAATTCAATAATATCAACTCGTGGCTCTGGTTTTAATTGGCGCTCCAATATATAATCATTTCCAACTAAATCTGGCTGAATATTAGGATTGTCTTTAAACACAAATTTTTCTCTCTCTAAAATTTGTAATCCCATATACGCCCCACCTAAATCACCACTTACACAAATTAAATCTTTTTCTTTAGCCCCATTTCTGTATGCTATATCTTCTTTATTAGCTTCGCCAATTGCAGTAATGCTAATGATTAAACCACTTGTAGAAGATGTTGTGTCTCCACCAACTAAATCAACATTGTATTTATTGCAAGCAAAAATAATTCCAGCATAAAGTTCTTCAAGTGCTTCAACAGAAAAACGATTAGATGCGGCAATACTAACGGTAATTTGTTTCGGCGTACCATTCATGGCACAAATATCACTTAAGTTTACTGCAACTGCTTTATAACCTAAATGTTTTAAGGGAACATAGCTTAAATCAAAATGTACACCTTCTACCAACATATCTGTTGATACTAGAGTTTGTTTGTCTTGTTGAAATTGAATTACAGCTGCATCATCACCAATACCTTTTAATGATGATGAATTATGGATTTCAACATGTTCGGTTAAATGGTTTATTAAACCAAATTCACCTAAGTCTGTTAATTCTGTTCTTGCTTTGTTTTCTAACATTTTAATTTAGTTCTGTATAATTATTTTAATTTAATGCACACATTTTTTGGTTCTGTAAAGAAGTCTAAAGCTTCAAAACCACCTTCTCTTCCAACTCCTGATGATTTAACGCCTCCAAAAGGTGTCCTTAAATCACGCAATAGCCAACAGTTTATCCAAACAATGCCTGTATGTAAATTCATAGCAACTCTGTTGGCCTTAGTAACATCTTGAGTCCAAACAGTAGAAGCTAAGCCATATTGTGTAGAATTTGCATACATTAAAACTTCCTCTTCATTTTCAAATGGAGTAATGGTTACAACAGGCCCAAAAATTTCTTCTTGATTAGTTCTGCAATTGTATGATAAACCTTCTATAATTGTTGGCTCAAGGTAATACCCATTTTCAAACTCACCATCCATTTTAAATGGCTTGCCACCGCATAAAACGGTTCCCCCTTCTTGTTTTGCTAATTCAACATATGATAATATTTTTTCCATATGAGATTTAGAAACTACTGCACCAATTTTAGTTGTTTCATTCATAGGAGCGCCTACAATTAGTTTTTTTGTTTTAGCAATAAAATCTGTTTTAAATTTCTCGTAAATAGATTTTTCTACAAAAATGCGAGAACCACAAAGGCAAATTTGCCCTTGATTAGCAAATGATGATAACATTGTTGTTGAAAGCATTTTATCGTAATCGCAATCAGCAAAAATTATGTTAGGGTTTTTTCCACCTAATTCTAATGATAATTTTTTGAACTTTGGAGCGGCAATGCTAGCAATATTAGCACCTGTAACTGTTCCACCAGTAAATGAAATTAAAGGAATGTCTTTATTTGAAACAATAGCGTTACCAACTTTATGGCCTAAACCATGCACAATATTTAATACACCTTTTGGTAAACCAGCTTTTATACATATTTCTGAAAGCAAATAAGAGGTCATAGGTGTAACTTCTGATGGCTTGGCTACTACAGTACAGCCAGATGCAAGAGCAGGAGCAATTTTCCAACTGAATAAATAAAGTGGTAAATTCCAAGGAGAAATACAGCCCGCAACACCAACAGGTTGGCGTAGAGTATAATTTATTGCAGTATCTTCCATGCTATGAGCATTAGATGAGTAATGCAAAATACCTGTCCCATAAAAATGGAAATTTTCAGCAGCTCTTGGAATATCAACAGTTTTAGCAAGATGCAATGGTTTTCCATTATCTAAACTTTCTGCAACTGCTAGTTCATGTAAATTCTCTTCTATTAATGAAGCAATTTTTAATAAGTATTTAGAGCGAATAGCTTTAGGAGTAATACTCCAAGTTTTAAATGCTTCTTTGGCCGCAATAACAGCTAAATCAACATCTTGAGTATCACTATCAGGAATTAAAGAATATACAACACCACGAGATGGGTCATAGTTATCAATGTATTGTTTAGAAATAGGTTCAACTAATTCTCCGTTTATGTAATTTTTTAATTTTAGCATTGGTAATAATAATTACACGAATTTAAGGAAATAGCCAATATAATAAAACGCTAACTCACATTAATTACTTAAATATGCCAGAATTTTTAATTTTGGTTTAGATAATGCTCTAATAAAGCTTTTTTGTCCGTTTTATAGTTAGCATTTAATGGAAAATTATCGGTAATAATAAATTCAGAAGGAATCATATATGAAGGTAAGTATTTAAGTAAAAACAGTTTTAAGTCTTCTGAAAAATTGCTATCAACTGCCTCTTTTATAATAATAAAGCTAATTAGCTTTTTTGTAACCTCGCCCAATTTAAGTGGAATTGTAACAGCATTTGTAATGTTTTCATGGGTTAAAAGTACATTGCTAATTTCTTCAAGTTCTATGCGGTAGCCGTTTAATTTTACTTGCCCATCATTTCTACCTAAGTAATAAATTAAATTGTTTTTAATATAGCCTACATCCCCAGTTTTATAAACTCGTTTATTGTTAAGTGTTACAAAGGCTTGATTAGTTTTTTCTTTATCATTAAAATAACCAATTGATAAATGTTGTCCTATGAGTCCAATTTCACCTATTCCAGATTCCTGGTCCTTATCTAAAATAACAATTTCTGCGTTTGGCCTGCAATAGCCTATTGGTAAAGATTTTGGATTTTCTTTTATTATTTCATCCGTAATTTCAATGTACGTAGTTACAACTGTTGCTTCAGTAGGTCCAAAGGCATTAACGATTTTTGAATTAGGGAATTTCTGCCTTAATTTTTTTACTGTATTTACAGGTAATTCTTCACCCATAAAAATGAATTGATTGAGTGATGGAAAATTTAGCTCGTTAAAATCGGGTATTGATAAATACATTAAAATAAAAGAGGGAGTGCAAACTAATGTAGTTGCATTGTTTTGTTTTAGCCTATCTAAAAAAGCATTACCACTTTTTAATATTGTATAGTTATTTAAAACCATTGCACTTCCTTTTCCAAAGGCTGCAATAAAATCACATAACGAAACATCAAAACTAAATGGCGCTTGATTCATCAGAACTGATTCACTATTAATTAAGGGCCAAGTTAAATACCAATTTACAAAACTTGTTAAGGCATTATGAGTGATTTGAACTCCCTTTGGTTTACCTGTACTTCCACTAGTAAATAAAATATATCTTACTGGGTCATTTCCATTTAATATTAAATGAAAATCAAGTTGAGATTGTGTTTGGGTTATTTCTAATGTACGTGAAATGTTAATTTCAAATGGTACATCACATATTTTTTCGGAACAATTTATTAATATTTTGCTTTGTGTTTGTTCTTTTATACTTGCAATTCGTCCACTTGGCATTATTGCATCAATAGGAATGTATGGTATATTTAATGAAATTAAAGTTATCATTACCACTGGAAATAGGGCTTCCTTTTCTCCATAAATACAAATTGGATGACCAATTGGAATATTTAAATCGAGAATTATTCTTTTTAATTTAAGATGTATATCATAAACTTCTTTGTTTGTGTACAAAACATCTGAACCAATAATAAAAGGCTTTTCAGAAAACGTATCTGTATTTATAAATTGGTTTTTATTAAAATCAAATAACATAATTGATAGAATTTAAAAGCTTCGTCCGCTAAAAATATATAAAGCCAAACATACTAAGTTAAACATAATAAAAATTGAAATATATTTTACAATAAGTGGATTTAAACTGCCAAATATTATGTCTTTATCTTTTTTTCTACACTCAATTGCATAGGTATTATGAATAACGCTATATATACCGTAAACAATGCCACTCCATATAAAATTTGGTTCAAAGCCATTCCAAGCACCCATCATAAATAGGGTAAGGAAGATGGCAATATTTTGCTTTGTTAAGGGGTATTTTTTTAATTTTTTTCTTTGGCTAAGCCATTGGTATAAGGGCTTAAAATAATAGTCGGTTAACCAATTTGTTAATGATGCGTGCCAACGTTGCCAAAAATCAGGTGGATTAATGGCGATAAATGGTTTGTTGAAATTGAATGGAATTTTTATCCCAATTAAATAAGCCATTCCAACTGCCATTGATGAATAACCCGCAAAATCAAAAAATAAGTAAAGTGGATATGCGTAAATATCATTTACTACTTGCAGCTTACTAAGAGTATCAAATGAGTCATGATTTAGCCAGTATCTTGATATAAACTCTGCTAAAATAAATTTATATAAAATCCCTTTAAGTAATTCTTGTAAGCCATGGGTAATATTTTCATTGTTAATACTTTCAAATCCTTGCTCACTATTTTCCGTAAATCGTTTATATCTATCCAATGGACCAATATAAAGAGAAGGTATAAAATATAAGAAGTTAAAGTAATGAATGAAGTTAAGTGGAACTTCTTTTTTATAATCTATACAAGTTTGTATAGCTCTAAATGTAACAAATGATAAACCAGCAAAATAAAATAATGATGGATTAAAATGAACCTTTACAAGTATCATTGGGAGAGCTAAAATTAATGCAGATATAAGTTTGTGATTAACTTTTGATGAAAGAAATTGTATGTATATGAATGTAACAGCAAAGTACAGTAATGTTACAATAGTGAACTTAAAATAAAAAACAATATAGAATAAAGTAATTATGAATGTTAATATTGAATAGTGTTTATTTAAACCTAGTAATTTTAGACACCAAATTAAGGCTACATAAATTGCTGCAAACAGAAAAAAATCTATGTCGGTAAATGGTAACATTAAAATTGCGCGTAAATAAATGAAAAATCTGTATGTGGTATGTTTTGTTCTGCATGAAAATGATAGCTATATAAGTAATAGCCACCTACAATAATAGCACAGTATATTGCTGTGTTTTTAAGAAATTGAAATAGTAAAGGTTTATTTGTCATCATTAAAATTATCAATAATAAATTTATCTATTTTATACCACCCAATATTATAAGGGTGCATTATGTCCTCTAAAATCCCATCTTCATACTGGTTAACATTTGGAGTAAACATATCTAGCACTTTAAAATTTGAAGATTTAAGTAAATTAGTAATATCATTTATGGTAGGTTGTAGTACCGATAAATTTTCGTGAGCTTTTGTGTTTAAAGGCATTATTACAAATTGTACATTACATTTATTAATCTTTAAAAAATCAACAAGAGCATTTAAATCTTTAAATTCTTGATTATTAGTTCTCTCAACAAAAATCATTTTTTTCTTAGGTTTATTTTTTAACCATTGGTTATAATAATCGTTATTTACGGCAATTGAATTATTGTTACTAATTAGTTTAAATTGTTTCTTAGAATTGTTATTTAATGAATCCCAATTTGTTTTTTTTAAATGAAAATGATAAGGTTTGTTTTTAGTTTGGGAAAGTGTATTTATAATTGTTTGTTGTGCTGTTAAACTAAAATCAACTTGCTCCATATAAGCAATTTCTTTTTCATCAATATAATTAAATGGTATGTTAACTGCTTCAGTTGCATCAGCAATATGTTTTCTACTCATTAGTCTTATTACTGCATTTGGGCTACTAATTTTATCGTAATTATTATAAATGTATTGTTTAATATAAGACTTAGTTGCATTATCTAACTTACCGTCTTTATAAATTTGATATAAATAATTTGTTGGGCAAAATTCAAAAAAAGATTTTAGAGAAGTGCCAGAGCTATATTGTTTTTCGAACCAACCAGGAGAAAGTATTATTGTAATTTTTGAAGTTTGTAATAGTTCTCTGTTTGCGGCTAATGATGTTAATATTGCTAACGACTGAAAACCAGCATGGCCAAGTGAAAAAGATTTTTCGTTTTTAAAGAAATTTTGTGGCAGTGCATCCAAGTGTCCAGATGTTAATTCTGAAGAGCCAATTATAACAGGAATGCTGTTTTTTAAGGCTATTGAAAAAGCTAATTGGTTTTCTAAATTTTCATTGTAAAAATGCTCTGCGTAATTTGTAGAATTAACAACTGGCGGATTAGTTGTTAACTCCTTTTTTTTTGATACTTCTTGCTTATTAAAGATTAAAAAAGTAACCGTAAGTGCTATGAATAAAGGGATAATATGAGTGTAAACTACTTTTTTAATTAACATTATCCAATTTTGCTGTCAACGTATTTTTTAATTAATTCGGGCGTGCTAAAATTTTCTAAAGTAATTTCATTAAAGGGAATTGAAATATTAAATTCATCTTCTAAAGCAGTTGCTAAATCAATAACTAAAATTGAAGTGAGAATTCCAGATTTAAAAAGCTCATCAGAATCATTAACTTTTTTAAAAGCAATTTCTTTTATTTTTTCTTTAATTACATCTATCATTTTACAAAAATAAAAATAAATTACTTGTAACCTAATGTCGATTTTATTCTTAAATTTATTAAATAATTATTTGACAATGATTGTTAAGCAATGGTTTATCTTTATTTTGTTCTGCATTAGTTTAAATAGCAATGCTCAAGATGTTTTGTATACATCAAAGGGGGCAAAAATTGAGGCTAAATTAACTGAGATAAATGCTAGTGATATTAAGTATAAGGAGTTTACAAATTTGGATGGCCCTGTTTATGTAATTTCTAAATCGGAAATTGTATTAATTCAGTATGCAAATGGAACCACACAAGTAATCAATCAATCGCCAAGCAATTATTCTCCAAAAAAGGAATCACAAGTTTTTACTTCAAATGAATCAAAGGAAGTTAAGAAAAAGCCTTTGGATTTGTATTATATGAATTCTAATTTAATTTCTGTTAATGCTTTATCATTGGCTAATGGAGATGCAACTATTATTTATGATAAGGAATTATTTAAAAGTAAAATGTCATTATCTTTTTTAGTAGGTTATAATTTTAATTCACGTATGGGAGCATTAAACTTATATGTTGCAGATTCGAAATCGGCAGCAAAAAAAAATTATGACATTGGTTTAGGAATTAATTATATGCCACGAAACACAAAACGGGTTCAGTATTTTGTTGGTTTTTTAGGTAAGTATATGTCATATAATTATGATAAGGTAACTCAAATAGTTAATAATCAAAAAATGTATGAAAAGTCTTCTGCTAATCAAGTTTCTTTAATGATAGCAAATGGTTGGATATATAGAATTTCACCATTTTTTAATTTTAAAATTTTTGGGGCAATTGGCGGACAAATTAATTCTGTTCCACTTGATTATACTAACAGTAACGGTAGGAATGTAAATTATAGTAATAGTCCGAAGGTTTATTTAGGATATTGTTTTGGTTATAGATTTTAGGAATGAGTAATTTAAAAAGATATGAAATTATTATTTTGCTATTAATAGCAAATATTGTTGCTTTTTCCCAAGATAAAGTCTTTTATAAAGATGGCAAAAAAGTTCTTTGTAAAATAGTTGCTATATCAGAGAACACATTGTCTTATAAAGACACTATTCCAAACGCCTCAATTGTTACAGTTTCTAAAAATGAGTTATTAATAGCTGAGTATAAAACAGGTGAGATTTATATTTTTGGAAATACAGCTTCTAATCTAGAAGTAGCTAATTCTTACGGTAATGAAACAAGAGAACAGCGTAAGGAAAGGAAAATGAAGGAATGGAAAGAAAAAGAAATGTTGTTGCCAAATGGTATTTTGGGGTTTTATGTTGCGCAAATTCCTGCTGGTAGATTTACAGTTTCTTACGAAAGGTTATTAGCAAATAAATCTATTGGTATACTTGTTCCAGTAAGTTTAACCTATGATATGCTTGGTGTGTTGAATTCTTCTTCATCATCAAGCACATCAACTTCTACTACAACATCTAATAATAGGCCTGTTCAAAGAGGAGTAGGGGTAATAGCAGGATTGGATGTGAATTATTATCATGATTTGAAACCTCAATTAAAATATTTTTTTGGGCCAAGAGTAAGATATGGCACTGCAATGACATTTGGAGGAATTGAATATCTGTCGGTGCAATTGCAAAATGGTATTATGAAAAGTATGGGTAAAAAAGTAGTTCAATCACTTTCAATTGGAGTTGGTTTTTTTAAACTTTCTAAAGAATTTACTACTCAACCTGGATATGAGCCAAATCAAGTTTACCCAAGTGGTTCTATTACTTGGCGTTTAGGCTTTAGGTTGTAATTTGTTTTTTTGTATATTTTTTGACTTTTCTATTGTTTTTTTAACAATTTAAATTAATTTAGCTATAGGAATTCTTCCTTTAGAACTTAATAAAAAATTTGGCCTATGAAAAAAAATCTACTTCTACTATTAATTGTTTTGCAATGTTCAACTATCTTCGCTCAACGCTGGTGGGTCGGTGGTAATGGTAATTGGAGTGATGCAAACCATTGGTCTTCAACAAATCCTGCTACACTAACAACAATTCCTTCAAGTATTCCTGGTAATGCAACGGATGTTTTTATTAATTCTGCTGCAAGCGCAGGAATAGCAGCATTTTCTATAAATATTGATGTTATTGCTCAATGTAGGGATATAAGTACGGTTGGTGTAACTTTAGGTGGCACTCGTTCATTTTATGTTTCATCTGGTGGCACAACAAATTCATTATTAGTATTCGGTAATTTAACAATGGATCCTTTTCAAGAGGGCGTTCCCTTAACTACAAGCAAAGGAATCAACTTTTCGTCTTTTATATCTCCACTGGTTTTAAATGGTTCAGGTAAAACTATAAATACAGGTAATATTTGGTTTAGTAACAGGCCTGTAATTTTTAATGAAGGTTGTTCGTATGTATTCCCAATAGGAAGCAAATTTATCTCGACCGTAACAACTGATGAAGCAATTAGACTTTCATCTCCAACTGGTGATTTGTATAATGATGCTTTTTCTGGTGCTACAAACTGGGCATTAATTTCGCCTTCTACCTCAGTGTCTGTTGTATTCAATGATTCAGTAAGGACTTCTGGGCAAATAAATGTTAATCATGCTGATGTTACTTTTAAATCGGGTGTAAGTTTGTTTAGACCAGCGCCTGATTATTATGGTAATTTTGCTTTGCATTTTGGAAATGTGTTATTTGAACAAGATGTTGAATTAAACACTTTAGTTTTTTGTTATAGTGGAAATTTAACATTAGCGTCTGGTAAAAATTTAAAAGCAAAAGGTGTTGCGCGTGCTAATGCAGGTAGATGGTATATTGATATGTATAATACTGCTACAAATTTAGGTGGCTATCCTTATCCTAGTTTTACTTTTTCTAATACAACTATTAGTATTAACTCCCCAACAATATCAACAGTAGGGCAGGCTTATCCATTATGGGCTATGCATGAAAATAAAATGAGTGCATTAAATTCAACTGGATCTCAAATAACAATTACAAGTAATTATAATCCAAGTAATTCTTCTTATGCGCCTCCACAAGTAATCTTTGGAGGTTATACTTACAATAATGTAATTGTAAATAGTAAAGATTTTATACAGGTTGGTAATAACAATGTTTCACAATGTGGCGGAACTTTTAATCAATTAATATTTAATACATCAGTTAACTACTCAAGGTTAACAAATTCATCATTTGCCTGCCCTGCAAATGCCACAGGTTCAAAATTCATAATTAATAATTTATTACGTTTTACTGCTGGTAACTCTTATACTTTTGGAGGATATAGTACATCCACTCCTTTTAGTTTAATAAACGGTTATCAGAATATTATTTTAAACCCTGGTGCTGTTCATGAGGCCTTTGGAACCTGCACTAAGCCAATTTCAATTACAAATTTAAATGCTTTAAAATATACAACTGCAGCTCAGTTAGATGCAGATTATTTAGTGTTAAATAACGTAGTTGCTACTACCACAGGTTGTGGTGCAATTTCTATCCCGAGTTCTGATTATGGAGCAAATTCTGTATTTGTAGGTGCTAGTAGTGGGTTTAATATTACCACAAAACCAGTTGCTCGTACGTTATTTTGGGTTGGGCCAACAGTGGCATCAGTACCAGCAACATGTGTTAATCCAAATGATACAACTACTTATGGTGATTGGAACGATTCGCAAAATTGGAGCATTAATCCTTTAGCAAATCCAAGTAATGGCCTTGGAAGAGGGGCTTGCCCTCCAAGATATGTAGATTCTGTTGTTTTTCCTGCCAATTCTTATGTTAAATTAAACAATAAATCCGATAATTATTACTTCTGTAAAAGCATGAATTGGCTTGGCGTTGGTGAAATTACAGGTGATATAGGAAGTAATTTAAATATTTTTGGTAGTTTAAAGTTTTCTACTCAAATGAAAAATAGATTTCAAGGAGTAACATTATTTCGAAGTTTTGAGGTCAATAATTTTATAAAACAAAATGGTAAACCATTTTTAGGTGCTGTCAAATTCATTGCCTCCAATTCTTCAACTAATCCATTAGTAGATAATTTTAATGGACCTTGTAAAGGAAAATGGCTAATAATAGACACTTTAAAAGTAGCGGCTGGTTTTCAAAAGATTTATCAATATGCCTATTTACCTTATTACGATGAAGCAATGCATGCTTTGTTTTTAGAAAGAGGTCACTTACTTACACGTGATAAATGGAATTTATTTCCTGCAAGTTTATGGATGGGTGGTGTGAAAAGAGATGCGTGTATTCAAACTCAAACGTTAAAGATGGACTATATGTCACTTTCAAGTAATACTTCATTAAATTTAGATACCTTAAGTTTATTTAAATCTGATGTATATATTACATCAACATCAGTTGCACAACTTCAATTAGGAGGTTTGCATATTAATGGTCAATTAAGAACCGATCAAGTAAATACTGACTCTTGCCGTTTTATATTTACTAACCAATATAATATTTCGGCAGATGCCAATAGTAGTTATAAAGCATTAGTAAATGCTTGTGCTCCATACCCTTTAATAAGCACATACCCTACAAGTACTGGGCCTTATACAGCCCCTTTTACAACAACACATCCTGGGTCATATGCAAGTAACAATTTGCCTTCGGCTTATTTAGGGCATGGTCAAAAATATTATAAAATTATATTTTTAGATTCAAATCCTGGTACAAGTGGTGTGGTTTCCATGAATGGTGATACGATAAGTAACTTAATATTTAATGGAGAAGGGAATATAATTGGTGGATTTAATTTAACTAGTGGTAGTTCTCCTTCAGGCTATTTCAATTTTAATAGACACGGGTATATTAAAACATTAAATGCAACAAATCCAAACTCATCATTTTATTTACGCGGAAATTATAATTCATTCTCTCACTTTTTACTAGCAGATACTGTTAGACTCAGAGGAAATAGTTTTATTTTAAACTATAGTACCCAATTAAATAATGTTGCATTAAGGGTTAATAAACAACTAAAATATTATCCAAGTAAAACACACATAGTTGACAAATCTGACACAGTAAGACTTGTTAATGCAAATGTATTGTATGCTTTAGCACCATGTGACTCAATAATAACAATTGCAGGCGTTGATAACACAGCGTTTGGATCATACAGAACACTTTATAATCAAACTAATGCAACTATTTCCAATTTACAAATTATAGATGTACCTGCTGTAACTGCCAATTTAATACATGTTGCTGGTACTAGCTCCAGTATGAATGGAGCAGCAACTGGTTGGGATATTATACCAGCTACGCCACGCTTATTAAGATGGCAAGATAATAGCGCACCTGGACTAGCTACTAAATATAACTGGTTTGATAAAGCTCATTGGCAAAAAGCAATTGCTGGTAGTTTAAATAATAAACCCGCATTAGTTTGGACGTCTCTTGGTGAATGCCCACCAACATTAGTTGATAGTGTATATTTTGATAATACTTCTTTTAATCATACAAATGACACTTTAAGTTTGAATGTTTACCCAAGCACTGCCAAGGTTGCAACATTTTATTGGAATGTAACTACAGCAGGAATGTCACCTGTTGTATATGCAGCGGGTTCAAGTACTGTAGCTGCTGGCTATGATGAATTTCATATTTACGATTCATTATACATTACAAATGGAGCTAATATAAAATGGCAATATAAAGGTGATATTAGGTTTAGAGGAAATGCAAGAAATGCAGCTTTAAAATTAGCAGGAATAAAGTTTTTAAGACAAGTTATTTTTGAAGCGGATAATGACAACCATGTTTGGAATATGATTGGTCTTCCAGCTGATTCTTTAGTTACAGATTATCAAGATTTATGGGTACCACCTTATGGAGGGTATTATAATACAGTTTTTTTTAATAGAGGTAGACTAAATACAAATGGACACAATATGAATTTAAGTAGATTCCAATCAGCTACTTCATTGAAAAGACATCTTAATTTAGAAGGTTCAATAATTACGAGTCGTCAAGTGTATCCAGAAAATTTCATTATTCGTTATGCATCACCTGCTGATAGATTAATTACAGTTGTGTCTGCAAAAACAACTACAGTAAATCTTATAAATAAACAAACAGTATTTGGATCCGTTTTTATCGGAGGCGGTTGGCAATATGCAAGTGTTAATTTTATAAGATTGCCAGGCTGGTCCGGAACAGCAGCCATTGATAAATCTATTTCTTCAACTACAGAAAGTTACCCAGATACCATTCGATCAGTTAGATCAACCTCTTTAAATACTACTTTTATTATTGGATATTGGAACGACCTTACGCATGGACCTACTTCTAATTATTTTCCTCAAAAAAAATCTAGATTCGGGAAATTTGTTATAGAAAATAGTTCAAATATAAATCAGTCACTTATTAATCATGTTGACAGTTGTTACTTTGATACGCTTGATATTAAAGGAGGGGCTTTTTTTTATGAAAATAATAAGTACAATAAATTGTTGCAATTTGCACCTGGAAAAAGTTACACATTTGGTCAATCAAAAGTACAGCATGTTGGCAATGCTTGTGAGTTTAAGCCAATTGGTAACTCATCCTTTTTTATGAGTATGCAATCAACAAGTAATATTTGTGGTAATCAAGCCTATTTAAGAAAAGATAGCGGTATAGTTTGTGGCGATTATTTGCAAATGCAAGGGATTTGGGCTGTAGGGAATGGAACAACTACACAAACCGCTTGTACTGCAATGAGATGCGACACCGCGCTGAAATCATCCTATGATGGAGTTATTGCTCCATCTGCTTTTAGCTGCGGAATGGGCTATGTTTTATCAGATTTAGCAACTTCTGGACGTGCTCGCTTTCAAGCTGGTTCAAATGCCCAAATACCTGGTCCATTTGCGGTGCCAAATATGCAATCAAATGCTAGAGCTTGCGATGCAACTTTTCCAGCAAATACCTGGGGCTGGGAATTTTGTCAGTTACCGCCTGTGCCAAAAATAACATTGAGTATTCCATCTCAAACTATATGTGAAGGCGATAGCTTACGAGTTACATTTATTTTAGAAGGCGCTCCGCCATTTTATGGACTTAATTTTAATCAAAACACTAATTCCGGCGCATCTTATCCTGTTGGAAGTAATACAATCACAAATGTTTCGGGGAATTTATTGCCTTCAAGTACAGGGCCATTTTATAATAATTCCCCAGGTTTAATGCCTGGCGATACTTTAAAGCCTTCAAATTATTCCCTTTCAACTACAACCTTTGGAACTCCTGGAAATCCTTATTTATATAGCTTTTGGATTAAGCCAAATCAATCAACTCAATATAGTTTAGGAACAATATCAGTTGATAGATGTTTTGGTAATATTTCTCCAACAGGTACAGGAAGTTTTGTTGTTACTGTTAATAAACGACCAACAGGAGTTTTTGGAACATCATTAGTTAATCCTTTATGTAGTAATACTAGTGCAATAATAACTGGAACTGCAACTCTTACTGGTAATACTTATTATTTATACAGTGCTCCAACTGGAACTGTTGGACAGCAAATAATGACAAGTACAACAGCAGGCACATTAACAACAGGTTCATATACAACTACTGCTCTTACTACAGGTACTACAGCAACTACTTATACTTATTATCTTGGCGTTGTTAGTGCTAATGGTTGCCAAACGTATACACGATCACCAGTTACTATAACAGTTATCCCAACGCCACAAATTACTAATGCAAGTAGCGTCACTATTTGTTCAGGTAGAACGGTTACATTGAGCCCAATAAATACTTTTACAACAAGTGTTACAAATAATTGGACATCTACTTCTGTAGCTGGAATTACTGGACATAGTACAAGTGGTTCTGCTACTATTTCAGAAACCTTAACAAATACTACAACTAGTCCTTTAAGCGTTATATATTCGTATACGCCAACTGCATCAGGATGTAATGGAACTGTGAGGCAATTTACAGTTATTGTAAGTCCAAGTCCTTTAGTAACAAGTGCTAATACTGCAACAATATGTAGTGGTAGTTCAGTAAGTATTCCTTTTACTTCGTCATCTGCAAGTACGTATAGTTGGATAGCTGCTAATAATGTTAATACTACAGGTGAAAGTTTAACGGCACAAACCACTAATACATTAAATAATTCAATTGTAAATTCTTCAACTGTTTTGCAAAATGTAATCTATACGGTAACTCCAACATCTACAGTTGCTGGATGCCTAGGTGTGGCTCAAACTGTAACGGTTAGCGTTAGCCCATTGCCAACAGTTACAAGTGCTAGCACAGCTACTATATGCAGCGGCAATGTTGTATCTATTCCATTTGCAGCCTCTATTGCTAGTTCTTATTCTTGGATAGCATCAAACAACGTGAATGTTACAGGTGAAAGTTTAACTACACAAACTACAAATACATTAGTTAATACTTTGGTTAATACAAGTGCAGTAACACAACAAGTAATTTATACAGTAACTCCAGTAAGTACAGCTGGTTCTTGTACTGGAATTGCTCAAACGCTTACTGTATCGGTTAATCCACTACCAATTGTAACTGCCAATGCTAGTAATACATTAACTTGTTTAGGTACAACAGCAACATTAACTGCAGGTGGTGCAAATACTTATACATGGACATCAGGCCCTGTTTCAAGTACATATACTACAAGTACTGCGGGAACTTATACCGTAACTGGTACTAATACAATAACAGGTTGTACAAATACTAGAACTGTTTCTATTTCTGTTAGTCCATTACCAGTAGTTTTAGCAGTGGCAAGTTCTTCTGCAATTTGCTTTGGCTCAACTTCAACATTAACTGCAACAGGTGCTAACACATATACATGGGTAGCAGGTCCTGTTTCTCCTACATATACAGTTTCTTCATCTGGAATTTATACTGTTGTAGGGACCAATACAGTTACCAATTGTAGTAATTCAGCAACCGTTAGTATCAATGTAAATTCAAATCCAACTTTGAGTGTTTTACCAGGTGGGCTATCTAATGTAAATTGTTTTGGAACATCTACTGGTTCAATTGCTACAACAGCTAGTGGTAGTTCTGGTTATAGTTATGTATGGAGCCCAGCAATTAGTAGTACAAATACAGCTACAGGATTAAATGCAGGTGTTTACACAACAACTGTAACAGATATTAATGGTTGTAAGGCTTCAGTAACAAGCACAATTTCTGGTCCAAGTACTAGTTTAGCAATTGCTGTTGCTACAAATACTACAGGCTGTGGTTTTTCTAATGGATCAGCTACTGTTACACCATCTGGAGGTTGGAGTTCGAGTTATAGTTATACATATACTGGTTCTTCAAGTACTGGCAGCATTGTTACTGGAATACCAGCCGGATCATATTCTGTTACAGTTACAGATGCAAATGGTTGTTCAGTAATTCAACCATTTGTAATTTCAAATCCTTCTAGTCCAACTTTAACTGCAGTTGTAGATAATACGTTGATTTGTTCAGGAAGTTCGGCTGTGATAACTCCAAGTTTAAGTTCATCTGTTTCAACTTATTCGTTAGATGGTGTTGCAGTTTTTGGTTCGAGTTTTACAGTTAATCCAATAACAACAACTGTTTACAATTTAGAAGCAACAGATTTAAGTGGTTGTTTAAGTAATTTAACTGCAATAACAATAAGCGTAAACGCAGTACCAACGGTAACTGCCTCTGCAAGTCCATTAACAGTTTGTTCTGGAGGTACAATTAATTTAATTGCGAGTGGAGCATCAACTTACACATGGAGTGGTTCTGGCATCACAATATCAAATCAAAATAGTGCCAATCCTTCTATTTCGGCTCCAACGGCAAGTGTATATGTTTATGTATTAATTGGAACTAGCCCAGAAGGATGTTTGAGTAGTTCAAGTTCGGTAACAGTAAATGTTGTTAGCTCTCCAAGCAGCAGTTTAGCAGTGTCTAGCATGAGCATTTGCCAAGGCTCAAATGCATTGTTCGAAATTTCAAATCCACAAGGTGGTGTAGTTTACACTTGGGATGCTGTTACTACTGGTACAAATTACCCTGTTCCTACAGCAACGACTAATTTAGTAGGCACATATACTATTAATGTTAATGCGCTTTTAGGATCTGGTACAAATACGTGTACTACAAATTCTACGGCTACAATAATAGTTAATCCAAATCCAATGGTAAGTGTAGAGCAAAGTAGTATTGAGATTTGTAGTGGTGAAACGGCACTATTAAATGTTTTAAATCCATTACCATCGCCAATTAGTTATTTATGGAGCTATAATAATACAACAGGAAGTAATGTTACTATTCCAGATATTCAAAGTGATATTGCAGGAACATATACAGTTTTTATAACAGATGCAAATGGTTGTAAAAACTACGCGACAGTTAATTTATTAGTAAATGATTGTGGTTTGTTTATTCCTGAAATTTATTCACCAAATGGAGACGGACAAAATGATAGATTTGAGATTATAGGTATTGAACATTTTCCAAATAATAAACTAACTATTTTTAATAGATGGGGTGCAATGGTTTATCAAAAAGAAAAATACAATAATGAATGGAATGGGAAACCAAATGTAAATTCTGCTACTGGTAAGGAAATGTTGCCAGCAGGAACATATTTTGTGTTATTTGATTACGGTGATGGTAAAACCGAAATCTATAAAGGATATGTTCAGTTAGAATATTAAAATAAAAAGGTTGATTTTATAATCAACCTTTTTTATATATTAAACATTTAATTTATATCTACTTTCATAGCCTAAGTTACCTTGTAGCCCACCCGAATGTATTATTAAAGGTTTATCTTGTGATGTTATTTGGCCTTTATCAATTAGATTAAATACTGCAAAACACAATTTAGATGTATACACATAATCTAACGGTATATTGCTTGTGATTTCAAAATTTGATTTAAAACTTAACAGTTCACTTGTATGTTTTGCGTAACCACCAAAATGATAGTGGTTTAAAATAGTTGCATTTAATTTATCAGTGGCAGCTTCATATTTTAAAACATTAATTCCAAAGAGTTTCTGATTGGAGTGTAAAGAGTTTGCTATCCCTTTAAATGTTGCTCCTGTTCCGCAAGCACAAAAAACCGTATTGTATTTATTAGTTTCTATAGATAATATTTCTTCACAACCTTTTATTCCTAATTCATTATTTCCACCTTCTGGTACTATAAAATATTCAGGATATTTATTTTGTAATTCATTTAAATATTCTTCAGAATCTTTTTGTTTATATAAGCTTCTACTCACAAAAATAAACTGCATGCCATTTTTTTGTGCTTCTATTAATGTATGATTTTCCTCTGTAACTTCATCACCACGAATAATACCTATGCATTTTACATTAGCTAATTTACAAGCAAATGCAGTGGCTGCTATGTGATTAGAATAGGCTCCTCCAAATGTTATAATTCCTTTTTTACCTTCTAATTGTGCTTGAATTATATTATATTTTAGCTTAAACCACTTGTTCCCAGAAACTTCGGGGTGAATTAAATCCAATCTAAGCACTCCAATATCTATTCCGTTATAGTTTATAGTATTTATTATTGGATTATATGTTATCACAAAATTTAATTTAAAACCATAAATCTAAACACAAAATAAAATCATTTCTTTGGTTTGTAGTGAATCCTTTTTCTTTAAAAATAAATTCATCGCATTGTAAAACTCTATATTCTGCGCTTAATGCAACTGTTTTTGCTGGTTTAAATTCTACACCAAAAGTACCTCCATAAATGCCATTTCCTAAATTTAAATTATTAGTTAGTATCATATTTTTATCTGAAAAGATTTCACCTCTTCCGTAAACTGCTAACTTTTTAATCATTTGATATTTAGCAACTAGTAACCCGCTATATACACTTGCTGTTTGAGTACTATCAGCTAACAGGCTATTTTGCTGTGTTCCATAGTTTGCTTCAAACCCAATACTCCATTTTTTTAACTGCATAGTTCCATATAAATTATGGTAAAAACGCTGATGTTTTGTTTTAATATTATCAGGAGTTTCATCGCAACTTAATAAATTATAGGTGAGCGAAATATTATCATTAATATCATAAATAGCAGAAAAACCAAGTGCTTTATTGTTATTATTTTCTACATAAGTATTGAAGCCATTAAAAGCATTAAGTTGTAGCGTTATTTTTGAATTCAATTCATAAGTTAATTTCGCCCCACTAAAATAATAGGGTTCGTAAAAATCTAGAATCGCCATACTAGAAGTAATATTTTCTCGTGGCTGAGTACTTTCTAATCCAATATGTGATTTAAAAAAGCCAGCATCTAACCATAATTTATTTATTAATTTAACTCCAGCATGTGCCTCTTGAATTAACGTAAACGGCTTTGGCCAGTTACTTTCTGGTATATCACCATAGTGTAAAATTATATTTCCCCTAACATTTTTATCAGAATATTCCATGCCGATTTGCGCTAAGTTTAAACCAAATTGTTTGTTTCGAGCTGCCATTGTAGGAAATTGAACTAAGCCACCATTGTCAGTTAAATCTGAATAATATGCATAATACGTGCTAATATAACCACTTAATTCAATTTTACGAATTTCATTAGTGTCGGATTTTGGAATAATACGTGTGCCGGAAAATACGATGTTAGAATCACTTCCTAAAACCAAGTTGAGATGTTTTTTTTTAGTTGTAGTGTCAACTTGAGCGTTAATTAGGCTAAAAGCAAGGATGAACTGTACTAATAATAGAAATTTTGTTTTCATATAATTATATCAAATATAAATGATATTTATATATTTTTGCATTCAAATGTTTAAAAAAGAATTAGATCCAGAAGATTATTATTTAAGTCCAGAAGGATATATCATTTTTACGGAAAAATATCATTTAAAACGTGGGTATTGCTGTAAAAGTGGCTGTAAGCATTGTCCATATGGTTATAATAAAAAAACTGGAAATATTGATGTTAAAAAGTAAAGTAACTGCACTTCTATATTTAATAAAATCAGTATATTAGGACTTTAAAATTTTAATTGTGAAAATAAGTAAAGAATTTAAGATTGGTATTGTAGTAACTTCGGCAATTGGTTTATTCATTTGGGGATTTAATTTCCTAAAAGGGAGAGATTTGTTTAGCCATAAATTTGAGCTCTATGCAGTTTATCCTAAAATCGATGGGCTTATTGAGGCAAATCCATTATTAGTTAATGGGTTTAAAATTGGGCAGGTTAATAACATCTCATTAATGAAACAACCTAATGGTGAATATGCTGTTTTGGTGAAGTTTTTAATTAGTGAGGAGGTTAAAATTCCTAAGCACTCAATTGCAAAAGCTATTAGTTCTGATTTATTGGGTTCTAAAGCAGTTGAAATAATATATAGCGATTCAAAAGAATACGTAGTTTCTGGTGACACCTTATATGCTGAGAATGAAGAAGGTTTAAAATCTGCGGTTAGTAAACAATTAACACCATTACAACATAAAGCTGAAGGTTTAATATCTTCAATTGATTCTGTTATGACGGTTGTGCAGTTTGTGTTGAATGATAAAACCAGAGATAATTTAAATAAATCATTTGAAAGCATAAAAAAAGCTATTGAAAGTTTAGAACAAACAGCTTATAAATTGGATGATTTAGTTGCCTCTGAAAAAACTAAAATTTCAGCAATATTAACTAAGCTTAATAATTTAGCTACAATGCTAGATAATGACAAAGGGAAAATTAGTAACATCATTAATAATTTCAGTACATTATCGGATAGTTTGTCAAAATCACAATTAAAAAGTGCTATTGCAAATGCTGATAAAACTTTAAAAGAGTTAAATGAAACTATGACTCAAATTAATAGTGGAAAAGGTACAATTGGAAAATTAATGAAAAACGATTCATTGTATAATCACTTAAATGATGCAAGTGCCGATTTAGATAAATTATTAATCGACTTAAAAGCAAATCCAGGAAGATATGTGCATGTTTCTGTATTTGGAAAAAAAGAAAAACCTGCACCAGAACCTAAACCAGCAACCATTAAACCATAAAGTTCTATGATTTCATCAATCATTTTTAGCCTTGTTTTTATAGCAGCAAGTTCATTTTTTATTATTAATGCAAGAAAAATACGCAGAAATATTTTATTAGGGAAAGACATTGATTTAACGGATAATAAATCGGAGCGTTTAAAAACCATGATACTTGTGGCATTTGGCCAAAAGAAAATGTTTAACCGCCCAATACCAGCTATTTTGCACTTGTTTCTGTATGTTGCATTTGTAATAACACAAATAGAATTAATAGAAATTATTTTTGATGGAGTAACAGGGCACCACAGAGCTTTTAGACCAGCATTAGGAGGATTTTATACTTTTATTGTAAGCTTTATCGAAATTCTTTCAGTACTGGCATTTATTGGAACCATTGCATTTTTGTCTCGTCGTAATTTATTAAAATTACCTCGCCTTAGTATGGCAGAATTGAATGGTTGGGCAAAGACAGATGCTAATTTTATTTTAATAATGGAAATTACTTTAATCTGTTTTATATTTATGATGAATGGTGCTGATGAAGTGCTTTATTCAAGAGGGGTTTCTCATGCTGAAAATTTAGGTGATGGTTCTTTAAGTTTTTCTATTAGTAAATATTTAGGTCCTATGCTTTACGGTGGTATGCCAACTGAAGGGTTACATGTTATTGAAAGAATAGGCTGGTGGGGGCATTTATTTATGGTGTTAGCATTTTTATGTTACTTACCGTTTTCAAAACACTTACATATTTTGTTAGCGTTTCCAAATACCTTCTATTCAAACTTAAAACAAAAAGGTCAATTCAAAAATTTATTTGAAGTTACAGATGTAGTAAAACCTAATTTTGCCCCTAGTTACCAACCAGTTTTAGACCCTAATGCAACTATAAAATTTGGAGTTAAAGATGTTACTGATTTAACATGGAAAAATTTATTAGACGCTTATTCATGCACAGAATGTGGACGCTGTACATCAGTGTGCCCGCAAAACTTAACAGGAAAAGCTTTATCTCCTCGTAAAATAATGATGGATACCAGAGATAGGTTAGTAGAAGTTGGAAAAAATATTGATGCAAATAACGGAACGTTTGTAGATGATGGAAAATCGTTATTAGGTAATTATGTTACAAATGAAGAAGTTTGGGCTTGTAATACGTGTAACGCATGTGTGCAAGAGTGTCCAGTAAATATTGACCCATTAGCAATTATAGTTGGTATGCGTCAGCAATTAGTTTTAGAGCAAAGTTCTGCGCCAAATGAATTAAACGGTATGTTTTCTAATTTAGAAAATAATGGAGCTCCTTGGCAATTTAGCCCTTCTGATAGAGCTAATTGGATACATGAAAATTAATTAAATTCAATTTATTATTGAAAATAAATATTAAAATTATGAATACGATACAAGTACCAACAATGCAAGAAAAAATTGCCAAAGGCGAAACTCCAGATATTTTATTTTGGGTAGGTTGCAGTGGCAGTTTTGATGATAGAGCAAAAAAAATTACGAAAGCTATTGTTAGAATTTTAAATCATGTAGGAGCAAATTTTGCAGTATTAGGAGTTGAAGAAAGTTGCACCGGCGATCCTGCAAAAAGAGCAGGCAATGAATTCTTATTTCAAATGCAAGCGATGCAAAACATTACCATTTTAAATGGGTATGATGTTAAAAAAATTGTAACAGGTTGCCCTCATTGTTTTAATACAATTAAAAATGAATATCCCGAATTGGGAGGTAAATATGAAGTTATACATCATACAGAGCTTGTTCAGCAATTAATTAATGAAGGAAAGCTAAAAGTACAAGGTGGCGAATTTAAAGGAAAAAAGATTGTGTTTCATGATCCTTGTTATTTGGGCAGAGCAAATGGTGTTTATGAAGCGCCAAGAGATGTAATTTCTAAATTAGATGCAGAACTTGTTGAAATGAAAAGAAGCAAAGCAAATGGTTTATGCTGTGGAGCAGGTGGAGCACAAATGTTTAAGGAGGCAGAAAAAGGTAATAAAGAAGTTAATGTTTTACGTGCCGAAGAGGCTCTTGAAAGCAATCCTGATATTATTGCTGTTGGTTGTCCATTTTGTAATACAATGATGACGGACGGTGTAAAACATTTTAATAAAGAAGATAAAACAAAAGTATTGGATGTGGCTGAGCTAATAGCTAATGCTAATGATTTATAACTTTAGAAATTTAACTTCAGAGCAGCTAGTAGTAAAAATTCAAATAAGGATACATTTTGTATTTCATTTAACAACTTAAAATAATACCTACATATGAAAAACATTGTCATATTATCGATTCTAGTATTATTTGTGGCATCTTGTAAGCAATCAATTGAAACAACTAAAGAAGATGTGGCACATGCCGATTCATTGCTTAAAATTATTAAATCGCCTGAGTTAGAAGCGGTAAATAAAAAGATATTAGAGAATCCTAATGATCCATTATTATATAATGAACGAGCAACAATATATTTAAAATTTAAACAGTTTGAAGATGCGGTAAATGACACCAAGCGCTCATTAAGAATTGATAGTACTATTGCCGAAACTTATTTAATTGAGGCAGATGTTTTTTTTGCAGCAAATGAAACTCGTAAAGCAAAAGAATTACTAGAGATAATTGTAAGAAAATTTCCTAAAAACACGGATGGGCTTTTGAAACTTGGAGAATTATATTTCTTTGTAAAACAATACGATAATGCATTTGTGAAAATAAATGATGCATTAAAAGTGGATGAAAATTTGGCAAAAGCATATTATTTAAAAGGTAGTATTTATAAGGAAATTGGTGATACTGCAAAAGCAGTGTCTAGTTTGGAAACTGCTATTGACCAAGATAATAAGAACTTGGGCGCTTTTTTAGATTTGGGTTTAATTTATGCCAACAGAAAAAATCCAATAGCATTAGAATATTATAATAACGCATTAGCTATTAATCCAGTAAGTGTTGAAGTAATATATGCAAAAGCTAAATATTTGCAAGATATTAATAAGTCTGACGAAGCAATTTTTGAATATAATAAAATATTGAAAATAGATTCGCTACATAAAAATTCATACTATAATATTGGTGCAATTGAATTAGATGTAAAACAAAATGCGAAAAATGCATTACCTTATTTTACAAAAGCAATTAATGCTGATGCAAATTATGCAGAGGCGTATTTTGCTCGTGGTGTATGTTATCATATTTTAAATGATAAAAACAATGCATATGCAGATTTGAATATGTGTTTGCAACTTAAACCAAACTATGAACCTGCAATTGATGAAATTAATTCATTGGGTAAATAAATTTGATAGTATTAAATATCAAATCAGAACTCTAAATTATTTAATACACATCCTCCCCATTCAATAATAGTATATCCTTTTCGTGTTTTTTTTAATGGTGATAAATCTTGTAAAGGAAAATCTATTTTAGTTTTAAGTGGTTTGGTTATCATCATAATTCTTATACATGTTTCAGGTTTAGGTGAAATTATTAATTCAGCTTGCTCTTCATATGATTTACTAGCAAAATGAATTAAATTGTAAGGATTATTTTCCATACGTGGTAACCAATACATAATAAACTCATTGGCTTCTCTTCTATTTAAGCCCAAAAAGGCTAATTTCTCTTCTAAAAAACTGGCTGTTTCTTTACCAGATATTATAAACCCTTCATTTGGAATTATATCTGTTTGTGGTATTCCTTCCCAAAATAAGGCATAATACTCTTTTCCTTCATTGTCATACAACATTCCATTGGGCTCTGCAATTACTTTCCATCCACTGTCAGGATAAGTTGGATATGAATGTTTTAAAACACCTTTATAATTAAGCTTAATAGCAGTTTGCTGTTTTGCTGTAGGGTAAATATAAATAACAGGTTTTTCAAGAAGTATTGGCTTGTTTTCAATTTTTGCTAAAATTTTAATCGAACATGAGTTTTCAATGTCAATTGGAATTTCAACATTTTCATAACTTAAATATTTAATTTCAAGTATGTATTTACCTAATTTAACTTTACTTATTTTAAAAGCTCCTTCAAAATCTGTTTGTGCGCCTATGATAACACTGCCATCTTTGTTTAAGGTTATTTTAGCAAAGGGAATTGGCTCTCCAGTTTTTAAATCAAGTACTTTTCCACTGATCTCAGTATAATCTCCTCCATTATTTTTTTTCTCTAAGGTTACGAGTGAGTGATTGCATGATTTTGGTTCACTTTTTTTTGTTACAGTACAACTCGAAATGTATAAGGCAATTATTAATAAAGCTACTATATGGTTTTTCATACTGTTTTTATTTAAGCATAAATGATTAATGAAAACTTATTTTGAAATTAAATAACTAACCGCTAAAATTTGAATCTTACGTTCACTTGCTGCATAAGGGCTATAAACAGAGTTTTTGGTATCTTTAACATCATCACTCACTTTGCTCACTGGTAATTCTCCAATGTCTTCATCAGTAAACTCTATATTCCCTTCAGCAGTATTTGGGTTGTTTACATATTTTGCTAAAATACCACCATTGTATTCCATAAAGTAATTACGTAAACTGCTAATGCGTCGTTTTGCTAAATTCACATTATAATCAGTACTTGCAAGCGGACTGCAAAATCCTTTCATCGTAATTTTTACTTTTTCATTTCTTTTTAATACACTTTCTAATAAAGTGGCGAATTTTTCTAAATCTTGCATGCCAGCATCTACACTATCTTCAAAGAAATTTATTATTCTATTTTCGGCATACTCTTTATGTTCTCCATCTGTTCCTCTTGTATATTCTGAAATATATTTGTTTTTTAAAATTATATAATCATCGTACGTTTTTTTATAGTTCTTTTTAGTAACTATAACTTTTGTTTTAGGTTCAGGCTCATCGTTATGAAAGTACAAGGTTAAAGGACATAGTACTTTCATTTGATTAATAATTTGTTCTGAAGTATCAATTGGTTTAATAGGTTCACTTAAAGGCGGTATTGAGAAACTATAAATGTCATTACAACAACTTGGCTTGTCTTCAAAGTAAGATCCAATTCTGTTTGAAGAAATAAAGGCCTTATCTTTTTTTGAATTTACACTATAATAAATGTCATTATAACTACTGTTTATTGGATAGCCCACGTTTTTTGCTTCTCCAAATTCATTGTTTTTAAATTCAGATTTAAATATATCGAAGTTACCTAAACCTTTATGCCATGTGCTACTAAAGTACAATGTGTTTATTTCTTTTACATAAAAGGGAGTTATTTCATCTTCTAAGGTATTTATGTTTTTTCCAGCGTTTACAGGAATGTTAAATGTTCCATCAGAATTTAATATACTATACCAAATATCCATTCCACCTTCACCTCCTGTACGGTTACTTGCAAAAAATAAAGCGTCCTTATTATTTATTTTACCTGTACTTGGTTGAGTTGTGTTTGCACCATTTATATTAATTGGTGATGGAAGTTTTTTTAATTCTGTCCATTTATTATTTATATAATCTGAAAAATAAATTTCGCAAGTGTACTGCGATGCATTTAAAGCCTTACAGCGAGTAACGTATATTTTAGTAAAATCATCATTAAAACAAGTGTTTGCATTATGTATCCCTTCTTTATTAAAAATACTATCTAATTCAGTGGCTTTTTGTCGTTTGTTATTTAATTTGTTTGATGTGTATAATTTATTAAAGCCAACACCTCTATCATCTGTTTTAGATTTATCCCTTAATGACGAAAAATACAAAACACTATCAACCTCATAAGGTGCATATTCGCTTACACGACTATTTACAGCGCTATCTAAATGCAATACTTTTGAATCTACAGGGTTTTTAATTAATATTTGAGCTAAATCACAAGCTTCAATTTCTTGCTTTGCTTTTAAACCCATTTGTTTTTTTATAGGGTCTTTTACTGTTCTATTTTTTTTGTAATATTTATCAAAATATTTTTTTGCTTCTTTGTATTTGCCTGTGTTTTTTAGCAATGTGGCAATGTAAAAAGGTACTTCTTTATAAACTTTTCCATTATCTTTTTTGTAAATTTTTTGATACCAATGTAATGCAGCTTCATTATCATAATTTAAACGTGAGGCATCTGCAAATAAAATTTGATATTCAATTTTTGAAGAATCTAATAATATAAGTTGATTGTAAATTTGCGAAGATGCCGAATAGTCTTTATTGGCAGTGGCTTCTGTGCCTTGTTTTAAAAGCTGTTTAATGCTTTGTGCATTTGTTTTAGTATAACACAAAAGTATAAATGCAATAAATGTAAAGGTTTTCAATTTCAAATCTAATATTAATGGTTCTTGATTATTTTTTTTGTATAAACAAATTCTTTTGTTTTTATAATTATGGAGTATATGCCATCTTTAATATCTGTTAAATCAACATAATCTAAATGATCATCAATGCTTTTAACATTGTCTCCTAAATAATTAAATATATCAACTCTTTCAATATTTTGAAAGTTTTTAAATATTAATTTTTCATTTACTGGGTTAGGATAAACCTCAATATTTTCATTTTTTATATTGTTGATATTTGTTGATGGTAAAGTTAAAGTTTGTGTTGGCAAGCAGTATTGTCTCATGTCACTATGTGGCCAATCAAAACTTGCCAAAAATGGCAAGCATCGTTTGTAATTACAAACATATTTTGCAGTAATTAAGTTTGTTGTACTATATGTAGTACTTGTTGATATTGTGTAAGTATGTGAAAATAAACTTGCAAATGGAGGAGGATCGCCAGGAAAAGTGGGTTTGTTCAGTATAAATAACTTTGGATCTATTAAATCAAAATTCCCCAAGTTACCAAACTCATCTATGATTGTGTCAATTGGAGAGCCATCACCCCAATTTACTTGAATTCCTAAATAGTCACTTAGAAAAACTCGGTCATTTACCCTTAAAGTATCAATTATGTATGCTTTAAAATGTGTGAAATAGTCTGCAATATATATATTAGGATTAATTAAAATTGGGAAAGATGGGGTACAACTTATGCTTGGTACTTTCATTTTAATGGGGGTTATATTCACTAATCCAACAACACTTCCGCAACCTAAAACACCTCTATTCCATGCTAATCCAAACATACGGTTTGAACAATAAGGAGGAACTTGGTATGGCACAATTATAGAAGTTACACTGTCTATTGAACGAATATTGTAAAATGAATTACTGAAATTGTTTCCAAAAAAGGGAAATTCAAATGGTGCAAGTAATGATGGATTAATGCCATCGTAATTTGTTGCACAGCCACCATAGATAAATAAACTATCTTTCGTTAATAGGGTTACATTATTTTCTTTATTGTCGCCTAAAGTGTATTTAACAATTAAAGTATCACCAACATATAAAAATGGAGCTCCACCAGCACAGGCTATACAATTAATATCATAGTTTTTTATAGTGGCATTTGCAGAAAAATAAACAAAACAAATTGTTAGTAGAGTTAAAATTTTCTTTGTCATAATTTTAATATTTTTTACATGTAAATAGGACAAACTCTAGTTTTTGGGACAAACAATTTTGGTTTAGCGTAAATGTAAATAAATGAAATCTCGAAGCCACCTCTGCCATTTGTGGCGCGTTTAAATTGAGAATAGTTATAATCGTAAGAAGCTTGCAAACGCATGCTGTTATGCTGCAAACCAACAGTTGTAATAAAGGCATCGCCTAATCTGCTCAATAGACCAACATTAAACACGGTATTCGTTTTAGGTTCTAATATATAATAGTATGTTAATCCAATTAAATTTTCTTTAAATTTTTGTTGTTGGTTAGCAAAAAAGTCAAATTGAATATTTGAAATATTTGAAAAACTGTATTTTAAATTTAACGATTCATTGTGTTTTGAGCGCAGTAACACACCGTTAGTATTATTAAAAGAAATATTTGGTTTATTAATATGGCTTAATCCATATCCAATTGTTGCTGTGAAATTTTGAGTTAATTTTTTTTGAATCACTGCCCCAAAACCAATGTCGGCATAGGTTTTAGATAATTTTGGAAAAAGCTCACCGTTTGATAATCCATTGTTATAAGTATCTCCATCCCATTGTTTATCAAATGATAATTTATTTAAATCTAAACTTATATTGCTAATGCCAGCTACTACGCCTAAACCAATTGTAAGTCCTGAATCTTTTTTAAATGTTATTTTGTGATTGATTGGAACTTTAAATTCATTTATTTTATAATGTCCATCCCCTGAAGCATCATGGTTAAAAATTATCCCTACCGCTTCATCAGTATTTTTTATAAGTGATTTTTTTAAATTGAAATCGGCCCCAAAACTAAAGGTGTTATATGGTACTGGAACACTTTTCCATTGATTTCTGTAATTAAAAATTAATCTACCATCTCCATCAAACATGCCAGCATTTGCAGGGTTTAAATTTAATGGCGACATATTCCAATTAGAAAAATGTAAATCCTGGGCAGTTGATGATTTTAAAATGCATATAATCATTACTACAAGCCATTTAGACTTTGTAATTATATCATATGTATTTAATTTTTTATACATCTTAATTCATTAATGTAATATTTCCTTTTTTAAAGGATTCTTCTCCATTGTTGCATTTAAAAGTTAAGTAGTAGCCATAAACACCTTGATCAAGTTTTTTGCCTTTGTAATAACCGTCCCAGCCTTTTTTAATGTCGTTTGTTTCAAATAGTTTTTCGCCCCAACGATCATATATAGCTAAGTAAACCTCAGTAACAAAATTGCTTCTAATATAAAGCACATCATTTACACCATCGCCATTTGGAGTAAATCCAGTCGGTAAAAACACTACGCCTTCATTACAAACGTTAGTTATCATTTCAATATAAATTGTTTTTAATGTGTGTGAACAGCCATTAATATCAGTAAAATAGATGGTGTATTCGCTGTTATGAGTTGGAGTAAAGGAATACACATTGCCACCTAAGTTTAATAATGGTACATTCGGAACTATAGTTACGGTGCCTGAATAGGTAAACCCAGTTAAAGTAAAGGTTGCTGGTTCTCCAATTGTAATGGATGTAGATGATATAGCGATAGAAGAACTGCTATATGAAAATGGATATATAGAAACAGTAGTAGTTAATTTACTTTTACACGTATCTAACCCTGATATTGTACTAACTGTTACTGTGTATATTGTTGTAGCATTAGCATAACATAAGGGATTAGAAATGTTGGGATTATTTAATCCAGTTGTTGGACTCCAAGAATATAAAACACCACCACTTGCATTTAGTTGAACAGTGTCTGGTTCACATTTATTAATAGGGTTGTTTACAGTTACAGGTGTAAAGCCAGATAAGGAAATAACTTGCCTACTAGTATCTTTGCATCCAAAACTATTTGTAACAATTAATGAAGCTGTAAATGTTCCTGGTGAACCATAATAATACAATGGATTTTGTGTTAAAGAAGTTCCGCCATCTCCAAAATTCCATGCCCATGAAGTTGGACTAACAGCTGATAAATCAGTAAACTGAACATTGTTATTACATGCCCCAATACTATAACTAAATAGCGATGTTAATTTTGGATAAACATTAACAACTGTTGTTAGAGTTTTAACACATATTTTGCCAGTAATACCAATTTGTGTTACTGTAACAGTGTAAATGGTTGTTGCTGTAACTGTGCTTATTGGATTTGTAATATTTGGGTTAGATAAACCAATAGTAGGTTGCCATACACAGGAAGTGGCTCCTGTTACTAGCAATGGAACACTTTGATACGTACATTTAGAAATGGGATTATTAATTGTTAATGAGTCAACTGGTACAACAATTAATTTAGTTGTAGAATCTTTACATCCAAAACTATTTTGAGTAACTAATTTAACTGTATACGTCCCGGCTGATAAAAAGGAATGAGAAGCGTTTGTTGAGGTTGATATTAAACTTGAATTTAGATACCATTTACTTGGCGTTCCAATAGGTATAGTGTTATTTACAAAGCTTACATTATTGCTGCAAGAATCTACAATAGTTGTAAAGCTTGCAACTGGCTGAGGATATATTGTTACAGTTACTTTAGCTGTATCATGTATATTATTACATATTGATGTTTTTACATATAAGTTTACAGTATAAGTTCCTGCTGCGGTATATGTTTTAATTGGGTTTGTTATTAATGAAGTAGTATCTCCACTTCCAAAATCCCACAAATAAGCGTGGCCTGATGTGCTTGCATTTGTAAATGAAATAGTTGCAGGAGCACAACCTGATAATAAACTGGTTGTAATATTTGCAACAGCAGTATTGAGTTGGAAGTCAATTTTAAAAACACCATTATTGCAATTTGTACTATGATTAACATTTGTTCCTGTTCCTGGCCATGCACCAGGAGTTACTGGAAAGTCGTCGTTGCCGCCACAGCCAGCACAAACTGATTGATAAATAATTCCACGTTTATCAAACCTACTTGTTCCACCATCTACATGTTCATGACTTAAAGCACCTCCAAAATAACTTCCAAATAGTAAACTAGACATATTAGGACCTAATACCATTAAATAAAAATTAAATCCATCTGTTGTTGGTTGTATTGCTGATGGTGTAATTGGCATCCCTGTTGTTGGAACACCTGTTAAAATATTTCCTCCCCAGCCTGATAAATAAATATTTCCTGCACAATCAACCGAAAATGCAGAAGGAGAAATATTTATATTGCCAGAACCATTACCAAAAACGGTAGATGCCATTAAGGTATTGATTTGTGGATTTAATCTTTGAATAAATTGTTTACTATTAACATTAGAGTATACTCCAGCTGTAATAGGCATTAATCCTTGCGATTGTCCATATAAATAGACGTTTTGCATATCATCTAATTGTACAAAATAACTTTGGTCGTACAAGGTTGTTCCTATAAAACTCGAATGCATAATGTATGAACCATCTTTTTTTATTTTGCAAATGTAACCATCGCATTTTCCTCCAGTGTAAATAGGTTTGTAGCTACCAGCTGTTGTAAAAAAATCGGAACTACTTGTACCACCAGTAACATAAATATTTAGAGTGTCATCTAAAGATAGAGCATAACCAGCATCATTATTAGTCCCACCTAAATAGCTGCTAAAAAACAAACTACTTAAATTTGAATTAAATTTAAAAATTACAGCATCTTGTTTTCCATTTAAGGTATTATCAAAAGCTGAAACAGTAGGGAAATCGTTAGATCTGGAGCTACTGAAAACATAAATATTATCTAAAGAATCAACTTGAATTTCGCCTCTAAATTGATCGCCATAATTAAAGGCTAAGGAATCAAATGATAAAGGAGCAATATTATTGTAATTTATACCATCATTTAATGAACCCCCAATATAACTCGATGCCATTAAAATAGACCCTAAATTGTTAAATTTTGCTACATAAATATCTGTTCCATTTGCAAAATTGAGACCGTTAGATGTAAAATAAATCGGTATTCCTCCATTAAAACTAGCATCGTAACAACCTGCTGTAGTTGGTAGATTAGTAGAACTCGTTACTCCATACAAACATAAATTGTCATTTTTGTCAACTACTAAACTGCTTACTTCTTCTGTAGCGGTACCTCCAAAATAAGTAGAGTATTTTAAAAAAACACCTGTAGAGTCGTATTTTGTAACTACTACATCTGTTAAACCACCGCCAACAGCTCCTGTATAAGATACGTCATAAGCACCAATGGTTGTAGGATAACCTATATTAAAAGAAATGCCACCAGTATATAAACTACCTCTCGAATCGTAAGTGGCTGTCATACCAAAATTATCTGCTGTACTACCGCTTGATGCAGCAAAAACTAATAATGGATCAATTACTAAATTATAATTTGTGTTGTATTTTTTTAAAAGTTTAAAAGAAATAACATTGTCTTTTAATTCAATTCTCGAAGGTATTTCAATAGTGTCGCCATTAATACTTTGACATACAAATGGCTCATCTTCAATAGACTCGCTAACACTCGTTGAAAGGTGCAATGCACCATCTTTTATTTTTAGTTTGTTAATTCCAGTATATTTTATTTTAATATCATTTGGATTTCCATTTGGTTTAACAATAAAATTATATTTAAGTGATTGTCTTCCTCCTACATATAAGGCATTGATGTTATTATATAAATTATTTACCGATAGTTCAGTGTAATTATAAACATTACTTGCCCACTGGTTTTGGCTATTGCCAATAAAATAATTTTGATAATCGGATGATTTACCATTTGAAATTATTTGTGGCGAAGTGTTTGAACCTATAAACTCAACATTATAAGCATGAAATTTCAACTTATCATCAGTATTTTTGCCTAAATGTTTTAATCTATAATTGTCCTTATCATATAAGTTAAAGGTAAGTGAACCTGTTTTTTCTATAAACAAAGCTCCTCCATCTAATTGAGCTCTGTAAGCAATTTTTGCCGCCCATTGATTATTGTTTTCTGTAAAACGAACGTAATCAATAGTTTTTAAACTAGGAGTTTTTACTTTTTGCGAAAAACTCAAATAGTTTAAAATCAATAAAAAATAGAGTATGTACTTTTTTAGAATCACTAAAGTAAATATAAATAAAAAAGCTCAGAAGAGGAACTTCTGAGCTTAAAATTAAAAATTTTATAATTATCTTAAAGTGCCGTTTTTATCAGCTTCTTTAGTTTGTTTAATAATTTGTAAAGTTTGGTAAACTAATAAAAACCCAATAATTAACCATAAAATGATATTTGGGCCATGACCTAAAGCTTTAATACCTTTAAATACCCATTGAGAAAAATCTCCAATAGCGTAAAAAACATCAGTCATAGTAGTCATTAAAATTAATAAAGCGCTCATAATTAAATCTATTTTGTAAGTTTACAGCACAAAATTAAAATAAAAAATTAAAAAATCGCCTTTTTTGTATAAAAAATGATTGTTGGCTTACTAAAAAATAAATTACAAGTATCAATTTTTACGCTTTTACTAATTTGTTTAGCATTATTTGCTTATAGTTTTGTTATTCCTGTTAGTTATAATGAGGTTTATAACGTTAGCGATAATTTATTGTATCATTTAATTTTCCAAGGATTTGCAAATTCGCCTGTATTTAATGCGTTTTTCAATTTACTATTAATATTACTGGGTTCTTTCTTTATATCTTATTTAACAACCGAAAACGAAATAGTAAAAAAAGATAATTTTTTACCTGCATTTATTTACCTTTTATTTTCGTATTCTGCCATTACAAGTAATCAGCTTCAACCCTTATTAATTGCTAATCTATTGGTATTAATAAGTTTAAGATTTTTATACAATTCTTATAGAAATGAGAATGCCTTATCTGATTCTTTTGGTGCAGGATTTTTGTTGACCTTGGCCAGTAGTTTTTACACCTATTATATTTTAATTATACCAATTGGAATAATTGCATTATTGATTTTAAAATCGTTTAATTGGCGCGAATGGTTAAGCTTTTTATTTGGTGTACTTGCACCAATATATATTTACATGTGTATTAGCTATTTATTATTAGGTGAGTTTAATGAGCCTTTTGAATTGGTGTCTAAATGTTTAAAATCTGCTCAATTACCTGTTATTTCTGAATTTTATTTAGTGTTTATTTTAATTACAGCCTTTTTGTTTTGTTTGGCCTTATTTTATTACATAACAAAAGGTTTTGGAAGTAGGGTTAAAATTCAAAAATCGAAGTTTATTTTAATTTGGCTTACAGCCTTTACATTTGTTGTTTCTTTATTAGATACTAGCTCTAATTTTTTCTTATTACCAGCTATGTTACCATTAAGTATAATTATTGGCGATTATTTAGGAGAAATAAAACAATTAAAAATAGCCAATACATTGTTATTACTATTTATTGCAGGTTTTGCAGTAATTTGCTTCCATAATTTGAATTTTATTTAGGCTTGAAATTATTTTTAAACACTTACTGATTGTTTGTGCAAAAAAATAACCTAAGCATTTCAAAGAAATATCTATTTTTATAAAATAAATACATTAAAAATTAAACGTATGAAATTTGGAGTAGTTGTTTTTCCAGGATCTAATTGTGATGAAGACATGGTTTATGTTTTGCGCGATATTATGAAGCAAGAAACTGTTAAACTTTGGCATAAACAAACAAGTTTAGAAGGTTGCACTCATATTATTTTGCCAGGAGGTTTTTCTTATGGTGATTATTTAAGAAGTGGTGCAATTGCTCGTTTTTCTCCTATAATGACGGAAGTGGTTAAACATGCTGAAGCAGGAGGTTTTGTTTTTGGTGTGTGTAATGGTTTCCAAATATTATGCGAAAGTGGTTTGTTGCCAGGAGCCTTATTACATAACGATTCTCGTAAATTTATTTGTAAAAATGTATTTATTAAAGCTGAACATACTAATTCAATCATTACTAATTCAGTGCCTTTAAAAGCTATTAAAGTTCCAATTGCACATGGAGAAGGGAAGTATTTTGCTGATGCAGAAACCCTTGCTGCAATGAATAAAAATGGACAAATAATTTTTAGATATTGTAACGAAAACGGAGATTTAACCGCTGATAGTAATCCTAATGGAGCTACAGAAAATATTGCTGGTGTTTGCAATGCAACAAAAAATGTATTTGGAATGATGCCACATCCCGAAAGAGCTGCAGATACTATATTATCTAATATTGATGGTAAATCAATTTTTGAAAGTATCTTAAATGCAGTATTACAACCAGCATAGATTTTAGACATGAGTCATCCAATTGTTTGGTTAGAAATACCAGTTTCTAATTTTGATAGAGCCGTAAATTTCTATGAGAAAGTTTTTCAAGTTAAACTTGAAATTACTTTTTTGTATGATAAAAAAATGGCCCTTTTTACTAAAGAACATTTTGGAGTAAAAGGTTCATTAATTGAAACAGATAATTACACAGGTTCAAATGGGATGAAACCTTTTTATTATGTTACAGTAATGGCAGATGCCATTAATAGTATAAAATATAATTTAGGCAAAGTAATAACTGAACCGTCCTTATTAAGACAAAGGAATAGAGATGGAGATGTGGTTATTGGTACTAACTTAATTGATAACCAAATTGGGTATTATGCTGAGGTGTGTGATAGTGAAGGAAATCACTTTTACATTTACAGCCATAGTTAGGGTTTTATTAACAGTATCCTATAGATCATTTTCAGGTAAATTATATTTTTTTCTAATTTCTGCCATTGTTTTCTCATCTCGTTCAATAATTTCACTTTGTTCTTTTTGTGAAATTTCTCTTTTAAACTCCCTCCTATAACCAGGAGCATTGTCAACAATTTCAGATAAGATTGCAAATGCTATAAATTCTACAGAAAGATTTTCAATATTTTTAGCTTCAATAGCTAACCAATCAATCAATTCTATTTGGACTTCTTTCACTCTTTGTATAAGAAATTTATAAGCATCAATAGGAACGTTTTTACAAAATGATTCCCTCATTTCCTGAGTGTCACTTACAAAATAATCAACATAAGGTAATAGATTGTGAAAAATTTCAGGAACTAGAGTTGTAATAAGTTGAAACTTTTCACCTTCTACTTTATTAAAGTTAAAGTAGATTTCCATTTCCTCTGCTGTTTTAAAATTTGGAATTTTCATGTTTTAGTAAAACTATATAAGAACAGAATTTTTATTTGTATTAAAATAAGTATTTAACGATTTATAATATTCATTACGAACCTTTTTAGTAAAGCGTGTTATTTCCTAAATCCAATTATTTTTCTTTTTCAATAATTTAACCTAATATAAAACAATTTTCTTCTATTTCTGAAAGAAAAACCTCCAAGAATACAATATATAAATGTAAAAGTTCATACAAATAAAAAAGCCACCCGACATTGGTGGCTTTTGCTCCCTCTCCTGGGCTCGAACCATCCCGAACCTTCGGGAATGATTAACAGTCATTGTATTAAATGTTAAATAAATCACAAATACGTTTTTGTTCAGTAGTGTCTGAAATTAAATTTTCGATATATTTTTTGCTTTTCATATTTTTAATGTAACGTTCAATTTTCATTGTTTTTCCTCTATCGTTGGAAGCAAAGAAATATGCTTTTAATTCCCAAGGGATATATTTAGAAGTGAATTTAGTATGAATTGGATTGTTGTGCTCAAACAAACGTTTCTGGGGATTTTCAGAAAAACCAATATAATATTTATTGGCTGAAGCAGAATACAGTATATAAATATAAAAGTTCATACAAACAAAAAAGCCACCCGACATTGGTGGCTTTTGCTCCCTCTCCTGGGCTCGAACCATC
>ERZ724520.94-NODE-94-length-44958-cov-11.476338_pt1 | contig 44958 bp, 51 predicted proteins | sample MGYA00376053_ERZ724520 | MGnify/ENA primary metagenome ERZ724520 (study PRJEB28724, sample SAMN07190886) | activated sludge metagenome | isolation source: activated sludge of sewage treatment plant in Hong Hong | place: USA: Christiansburg, Virginia | collected...
CTATCCCTCCTGCAAGACCAAAAACAGGGTGAAAAGTCAAATTGAGAATTGCTGCCAAAATAAGGTTTGGCTTTGTCTCCTTTGCTAAATAAGCCGATACTTGTCGCGCAGCCAGAGATTAACAACAGCACAGAAAAACTCATTAATAATTTACACATGGTTTATGATTCGCTTTTTTTGCAGGAAGAACAGTTTGCAACTTACTGAAGAACAACGCAACATCGTGACACATTATCAAGGGGCAGCCATTGTATATGCGGTGGCGGGCGCAGGTAAATCAACCACGATGGCGTATCGGGTGCAGCATTTAGTTAATACGCATGGCGTTGACCCACAGCGAATTTTGGTGTGTTCGTTTAGCAAAGCCACCGTCAATGATATTCAACAAAAAATAGCTAATTTAGATGTGCCGCGTGTTGCCTGTTATACCTTTAATGCACTAGGGCGCAAAATTGTGCAAAAAGCGGTGCAAGACGGTTTTTATACGGTATTTAATGAAGAACATATTGAACATCGTAATAGTCAATTAGCGATGCGTGCGCTAGTAGAGTTAGGTAAACAATACGGTAAAAATTTTAGTCAATTAGATATTAATCAAGAAGATTTACAAACTTATATTTCGGTCTGTAAAGGGAATTTGTGTTATGCCAACATTTTAGCGGCCAAATTGCCTGTACATACCTTAGCTTATGCACAGCAAGCCGAACACAAAAACGCCCATTATTTAAAAGCTTATCAATTGTATGAGCAAATTCGTCAACAACAAAACTGGCTTACCTTTGACGACCAATTAGTGTTGGCGTGGGAGGCGTTGGAGCGTTTTGACAGCATTAGAGCATGGGCAAAAAATAGCTTTGATTTTGTGTTGATTGATGAGTTTCAGGACGTAAACAAAGTCCAAGTGCAAATAGCCGATATTTTAACCGAAGACCATCGTAACTATATGGCGATTGGCGATGATGACCAATGTATTTATGAATGGCGCGGTGCCGATGTACGCTATATTTTAGACTTCAAAAAACGTTATCAAGCGCAAGCTTATATTATCTCAGACAATTTTAGATGCCCTGCCGAAGCTACGTTGTTAGCAGGCAAAGTGATTGCTCAAAATCAAGAACGACAACCCAAAGATTTAGTGTCACAAAAAGGCTTTGGTGGACACGTTATTTTACAAGGCTTTAAGAATGAGGAAGACAGCGCACAGTATGTGGTTAACTGCTATAAAAATTTATTAGCCCAAGGCACTCATCCCAAAGATTGTATCGTCTTAGTACGAACTTATTCGCAAACATCAGTTATAGAAGCCAAATTAATTCAAGAAGAGTTAGCCTATCAAGTCATTGGCAATCAACGTTTTTATGAACGTGCCGAAGTCAAAGTGTTGTTTACCTATTTAAGCTTTGCGCGTCAAGAACGTGACTATCAGCAATCAGGCCAAAACCAAGCCCTGAGTGAGCAATATATTCGTCGTTTTGCTGAGGTTTTACGCCATCCTAATCGTTATTTAAGTCAGCAATGGATTAATGAGTTTATGATGCAAGCGCGTCAACAAAATGGCTCTTTAGTCAATTTTTTGGCGCAGCAGTTAAATCATGTGGCTAATCAAGGCACACAAAATCGCTTGGCAAAATTAGTTAATATTTTGCAAAAATTACAAGCTAAATTAGATGAAGATGCAGGGCTAACTTTATTATGGTTAGTCAACGAGCTAGAGTATTTAGATGCCTTAACAAAGGCGGCAGCGATTCCAGAATTAGGCGAAGAACGCTGTCAAAATGTGCGTGCCTTAATTAATTATGCGCAAAAAAAAGGCACAGTCTTAGCGTTTTTAGAGCATTTGCGGCGTTTACATTTGGCCGATAGTCAAAGTAATGAGACACAACCTAAACTACATATTATGTCGATTCATCGCGCCAAAGGTTTAGAGTGGCCTGTTGTTTTTGTGCCATGTTGCAGTAAAGAGCAAATGCCGTCGCTTTATAACGATAACATTGAAGAAGAACGGCGTTTGTTATATGTAGCTTTAACGCGCACTAAACAGCAGTTACATATACTGTTTGCGCCACAAGAAGCGATGAGTGTGTTTTTAAAAAAGGTCAATGCACCCGATATATTAAACACAGCTAATCAACTAGCCAAGGTGTTTAATCCTCAAACCTTAGCCCAAACTACAGCCGAAGATATTGCCTTGTTAGCACAATCCATGGCACGTTATCCTTTGGTGCATTATATACAGCAGTGGTGGCGCGCAGACAGCACAACAAAAGCTTTGTTACAGCAAAAAATAAGCGATGCCTTAGAGCAGCAAGCACAGGCTCAACAGCAAGTGGCGCAAGCACAAAACAGTAGTTTAAATGATATTCATCAATCAAAAAGCCATGAACAACAGCTTAAAAGTATGGCGCGACGTTTATTGTTATTTGCCAAACGTCCTGTCTCGGTATTGTTGCAGCACAATTTAACTGCATCACAACGCCATCAACCGCTGAGTTTTGTGGCTCAGTCACATGCTATTGAAGTATATGTGGCATCGGGGCAGTGCGTGGGTATCGTTGATGTGAAACACTCTAAATTTCCAGTAAGTGAAGTGTTAGATTGGTCTTGGTTAGAAGGTGTGCCGACTCAAGAGCTTAAATCATGGCAAAGCGGGCAAAAAATTAATTTACGGCTTAAACTGCGCCACGACATACAACACAAAAGTTCATCTATTGAGTCATCACAATCAAAAATTGGCACAACAGTTCAATACATGGCTTCACCCTTATTTAATCAAGATGCTGCCTATTTAATGGGGGTTTTAGAGCAAAAATGAGCTTTTAGAGCAGGTATTCTAATCAAATTTGGCTTTTTAAGAGCTTATAGGTTGCAATTGTGGTCAACTTTCTATAAAAAGCGCACGCATTAAAGCATTAGTACGAGTAGGGTTTTTATAAAAATTATCCGCGTATTAGTCATGTTGTTGCATCGAGGTATCCATGAGTGCAGATTTAGAGCCTAGCGTAAAGCCCGTTATTATACCGCCCGTAATTACCATTGATGGGCCTAGTGGCTCGGGTAAAGGCACGATTGCACATCGTTTGGCCTTAAAGTTTGGGTTTCATGTGTTAGATTCGGGGGCGTTATATCGCTTGTTGGCCTTAGCAGCTCAACAGCATGGCGTACAAACCCATAATGAAGCCGCGTTGCAAGTATTAGCCGCTCATTTAGATGCCCAATTTCAAGATAACAACGGCGAGGCGATGTTAATACTTGAGGGTGAAGATGTGACTCAAAGCATTCGTAGTGAAGAAATAGGCGCGGCAGCCTCCAAAATAGCGGCTTTACCCACTGTGCGTGAAGCCTTATTACAGCGTCAACATGCCTTTAGAGAAACACCGGGTTTGGTTGCCGATGGCCGCGACATGGGTACAGTGGTGTTTCCTGATGCCAGCTTAAAAATATTTTTGACCGCCAGTGCCGAAGCACGTGCCGAGAGACGTTACAAACAACTATTAGAGAAAGGTTTTGCGGCCAGTTTGCCTGCCATTTTAGCGGATATTCAAGCCAGAGATTTACGCGACAGCCAGCGTACTGTGTCGCCTTTAAAGCCTGCACAAGAAGCGATAGTGCTAGATAGCACCGCTTTAGGCATAGAGGCGGTACTTGCAGCAGTTATAGACGCAGCTAAAACCAAAACAAATTTACAAGAATTTTTATTAAACTGATAAAGAAATTAGCCCGAGCTTGTTGTATAATCGATGACTTTTTAATTTTGAGTAAGGGTAAACTTATACATACCAGCAGCGTATAAGTTGCTCTAAATACTAACAGCCCGACATGAGCTGGTCATGTGCGGTCAAAAAACAGTGATGCGACAGCATCTTAAGGTTGAATTTATGAGCGAATCATTTGCCGAACTCTTTGCAGAAAGCGAATTACAATTTACACAAGGCGCAGTTATTTCGGGTATCGTTGTTGCTATTGATAGCGACTGGGTAACCGTTGATACTGGCTTAAAGTCTGAAGGCGTAGTGCCACGCGAAGAGTTCTTGAATGACTTACGTGAATTAGAAGTCAACGTAGGCGACACCGTAGAAGTGGTTGTTGATGCGTTTGATAACGGCATGGGTCAAACCATGTTGTCGCGCGAAAAAGCAAAACGCGCTGAAACATGGACACGTTTAGAAAAAATCTTCACCGATGGCGAAATCGTTCGTGGTCTTATTTCTGGCAAAGTCAAAGGTGGCTTTACCGTGGATATCGGCCCAATTCGTGCGTTCTTGCCGGGTTCTTTGGTTGATACACGTCCTATTCGTGACACCACACACCTTGAAGGTAAAGAACTCGAATTTAAAGTTATTAAATTAGACCAAAAACGTAACAACGTCGTTGTTTCTCGTCGTGCTGTGATGGACGAAGAAGGCAAATCCGTTCGTGAAGAATTGTTGGCTCAGTTACAAGAAGGTCAAACCGTTAAAGGTACAATCAAAAATCTTACCGATTACGGCGCATTCGTTGACCTCGGTGGCATTGATGGCTTGTTGCATATCACTGATATGGCTTGGAAACGTGTTAAACATCCAAGCGAAGTGGTTGAAGTTGGCCAAGAAATGGAAGTTAAAGTTCTTAAATTTGACCGCGAGCGTAACCGTGTCTCCTTGGGCTTAAAACAATTGGGTCAAGACCCATGGTTAGCCTTAATGAGTAAGTATCCAAAAGGTACAATTACTCGCGCCAAAGTCACTAACTTAACCGATTATGGTTGCTTTGCCGAGATTGCTGAAGGTATTGAAGGTTTGGTTCACGTATCCGAAATGGATCACACCAACAAAAACATTCACCCCTCTAAAGTGGTTCAAATTGGTGATCAAGTTGACGTGATGGTATTAGAAATTGACGAAGAACGTCGTCGTATTTCTTTAGGCATCAAACAATGTAAAGCTAATCCTTGGGATGAGTTTGCTAAAACTCACGAAAAAGGCCAAAAAGTTTCTGGCAACATCAAATCCATTACTGACTTTGGTATCTTTATTGGTTTACCAGGTGGTATTGACGGTTTGGTTCACTTGTCTGATATTTCTTGGAATGAAGCAGGCGAAGAAGCAATTCGTAAGTTCCGTAAAGGTGACTTGGTTGAAGCTGTTATTTTAGCAGTAGATGCTGAAGGCAACCGTATTTCTTTAGGCATTAAACAACTTGCAAAAGACCCGTTCAGCGATTTTGCTGCTTCTCATGAGAAAGGCGCAATCGTTAAAGGTGTTATTAAAGCAGTTGACGCTAAAGGCGCAACCGTTGAATTAGCAGACGGTGTTGAGGCTAACCTCAAAGCCTCTGAAATCATTCGTGACCGTGTAGAAGATGCCTCTAAGCATTTGACTGTTGGTCAAGAGATTGAAGCTAAAATCATTGGTGTTGACCGTAAAGCTCGTGTTATTAACTTGTCGATTAAAGCCAAAGACGAAGCTGAAGAGCGTGAGGCAATTACTAACCTCCGCAACACAACGAGTCAGGCTGATACTGCGGCTGCCGCAGCTGCTGCTGGTCCAAAAACCATCGGTGACTTGATTAAAGCACAAATGAAGTAATGTTATAGCACTTTTTGAGTTTTGCTCAAAAAGTGCAAAAAACACGAAAAAATAAAAACGGGAGTTTGCTACTCCCGTTTTTTTATGCTAATTATGTATAGTTTTTAAAAGCTTAAGTATTATTTTGCTTGGTATACTGCGGTGCAGCACTATCTAAACTCAATAGATAAAAACCCTTGATGTTTATATCATCAAAAAGAGTCAGTATTTATAATTATTAACCATGTAAAGCATTTTTGTGCAGTCCAAAAATGTTTATTTCATAGGGGGAGGCAAGATGTCTCTAACCAAATCTGAGCTTATTGCAAAAGTTGCTAGTCGTAATACTTTATCCTTATTAGAGGAAAAAGACGTAGAGTTGGCCATTAAAACGATTTTAGAACAAATGGTCGAAACTTTAGCTGCGGGTGAGCGCGTAGAGATTCGTGGTTTTGGCAGTTTTAGTTTACATCATCGTCCACCGCGTGTGGGTCGTAACCCTAAAACGGGCGAAAGTGTGAATGTGGGTTCTAAATATGTACCGCACTTTAAACCCGGTAAAGAGCTTAAAGAGCGCGTTAACCAATCTTTAGATGCAGAATAGTTAATGAATTTGACTTCGGTAAAAAAGATTATCGCCATAGTGAGTTGGTTATTGTTGGCTGCCTATGGTTTTTGGTTGGTTATTACCAACCAACAATCGATTAGCCTAAATTTATTGTTTATAGAAACTAGCCCGCTCAATAGTGGTTTGGTTGTCGTGTTAAGTTTTATTTTTGGGGCGATGTTAGGGGTGTTTGCTGCCTTGTTTATATGGCATGTGATACCATTACGCTGGCAGTTGCGCCAAGCGCAAAAAGAACTGGCGACTTTGCGTAAACAGTATGTTAAGCCGTCTGTTGACTCTTAATTTTTTGATTTATTTAAACTATGCTTTCACCCGTTATTGTTGCTCTAGATTATGCCAATGCCTCAGCAGCGTTGGCTTTAGTTGACCAATTAGACCCCAAACTATGCCGAGTTAAAGTCGGTAAAGAGTTATTTACACGCGAAGGGCCGAGTATTGTTAAAGCCATACAGTCGCGTGGTTTTGAGCTATTTTTAGATTTAAAATTTCATGATATTCCTAATACGGTTGCCTCGGCAGTGCATGCGGCGGCTGATTTAGGTGTATGGATGGTAAATGTTCATGCCAGTGGTGGCAGACGTATGATGGTTGCAGCACGTGAGCGTTTACAGCAACACAATTACGATACTTTGTTAATCGCGGTCACGGTTTTAACTAGCTCGGAGCGCACTGATTTAGCCGATATTGGCTTAGACCTAGAGCCGATTGAGCAAGTACAGCGTTTAGCGCGTCTAACTGCCGACTGTGGTTTGCATGGTGTGGTATGTTCGGCACAAGAAGCCGCTATTTTACGCCAAGCCCATGCAAAACCATTTGCTTTAGTTACACCCGGTATTCGTCCTGCAGGAAGCAGCAGTGACGACCAAAAGCGTATTATGACTCCCAAACAGGCAGTCGATGTAGGTGTTGACTATATGGTAATCGGTCGTCCTATTACTCAAGCGAAGCATCCCGTTGAAGCACTACAAGCTATTTTGGCTAGCCTCTAAACAATACTCTAAAACAAAACAGGCAGATAATTAATCTGCCTTTTTTATTGCTTTTTAAGTGTGCTAAGCGTGGTCAACGTGTTGCATATTAATAATTTTGGCAATGCAGTGGAGTGTAATTCGGTGTTTGAGCTTAGGTTATAAATACATGAACTCAATCACAAAAAATATAAGATAAACTTGAGGTTAGAGGGAGGAATACACCATTATTAGCAGTTGTTATATGATTTTTAGCGTACTGTAATATTCTTGTATAGTGGCTATTTGTATAGTCGCTTTAAATGAGGTGACAGGGCAACAGGCTTAGAGGATTTTTAAAATGGTAGTATTTCAGTTGCTTGGTCAAAATCATGGTAAAGTAAGTCTTCGTTACAAAGCTCTTTAGTAAAAGACTACATTAGTTTTTAAGAAGAGTCAGTTGGAGTGGGGTTATCAGTGGACGAGATAATAAGAGTGACTAAAAATCTGCCGATTTTAATCGTTGATGACTCAACCAGTTATCGTCGCTTGTTAAGTCGTCACCTAAGCAGTTGGAGTAATTATTATACTATTTTAGAGGCAGAAGATGGTATACAAGCACTCGAAATCATTAAAGAAAAGAGTGTAGGGATAGTTATTAGCGATTGGGAAATGCCCAATATGAATGGGCCAGAGTTGTGCCGCGCCGTTCGTGAAGCCACATCACATTATGTTTATTTTATTTTGGTGACCTCACGAGGGACATCAGACGATATGATTTTGGGTATGGATGCAGGTGCAGATGATTTTTTAACAAAGCCGATAAACCAACAAGAATTAAGAATGCGTTTACGGGCAGGTGAACGAATTTTACAACTAGAAGCCCGTTTAGAAGAAAAAAATCAAAGTCTAAATAAAGCCTATCAGCTAATTGAGAATGATTTAAAAGCCGCGGCAGAAATGCAAACTTCGTTGTTGCCGCAAGATGAGCTAAATATTCATCAAATAAAATGTGAATGGTTTTTTCATCCTTCGTTATTTGTTTCTGGTGATATGCTTAATTTTTTTAGGCTAGACCATGAATATATAGGGTTTTATAGTGTTGATGTGTCGGGACATGGTGTTAAATCGGCCATGTTGTCGGTGACTTTGAGTCGAGTATTGAGTCATGGTAGCACGAATGGTTTAGTTAAGCGTAAGATGGTTGACTTTCCTTATTACTGTATTACGCCGCCTGCCGAAGTCGTATCTGAGTTAAATGCTCAATATCAAATGACTGATCACAACACCATTTATTTTACCATGGTTTATGGCATATTAAATATTTGGACAGGTGAAGGGAGGCTAACGCGAGCAGGACACCCTCGACCTATTATTGTGCATGCCGATGGTCGAGTGGTTGTGATTGATGAGGGAGACGTTCCTGTAGGTTTTGCAGTGGAGTCTGCTTATCAAGAGATTCCCTTTCATTTAGAAAAAGGGTCACGTTTGTATTTATATACCGATGGTATTACGGAATGTGAAAATGTGAGTGAAGAGCTTTTTGGTGAAGATAAAATGATTTCTTTGCTCAAGGCAGATCATCAACACACGTTAAATCAAACCTTAATAAATTTACAAGAAGAATTAACCGATTGGCGCAAGGAGTTGGGCAAGGAAGGATTTGATGATGATGTTTCTATGTTAGCAATTCATTTTGAGGGGTAACGATATGACATATATGACAGTAAAATTTGATACGGACATTGCAATTATTGAGCCTACTACTCGGCGTATTGATGCAGCATTTGCAACACAGTTTAGGGCAGATGTCCTAGAACTTAAAAGACAAGGTTATCATAAAATGATACTTAATCTATCAAATGTTGATTTTATTGATAGCTCAGGTTTAGGTGTTGTGGTGTATATTGGTAAAATGATTGGCAAGCGTGAGCATCTTATTTTGTGTGAGATTCATCCCAGCGTATTGAATGTGCTAAAACTGACTAAGATGGAACAAGCACTAAGCTTATTTACGACTGAAGCATCAGCAATAGAAGCCTTACAAGATTAAGTATTAGATGCTATTCTTCGTATAATAAAAAATGCGTTTTAAAGCGGAGCACAGAGTGTGGAATACATGATATTAAAGCAACAAGAACATATAGCGATTGTTGATTTTGCACGAAAACGTATTGATGCGGCTCTTGCTGTCAAATTACGCGATGATTTGCAGACATTAATTAGACAAGGTAGTAAAAAAATTGTATTTAACCTGCAACATGTTGAGTTTATAGATAGTTCGGGCTTAGGTGCTTTAGTTTCGATTATGAAAAGTTTAGGTGGCAATCAAAATATGGCTCTGTGTCAAGTAAAAGAGGCTGTATTAACGGTATTTAAGCTTACGCGTATGGATAAGATTTTTTTGATTTTACCATCCGAATCCGAAGCACTCACTCGACTTTCATCATAATGATTTTTGGTTAATTATGTTAGATTGAATCGGGTATATATATTCATAAGGGTTATATAAATGGCCACAAGCAACCGCAGCATTAGGTTGAGTATTAAGGCAAATCTGTCCAGTGTTGGCATTGTCGGTGCTGTTTTTCGTGCGCTGAGTGCAGAGTTTGGCTTAAGTGTGGTTGCATGTACCGAGGTTGAGTTAGCCGTGGTAGAAGCAACCACGAATATCGTGAAATATGGTCTGGCTCATCGTCCCGAAGAAGATATTCATTTCTCGGTGTCTAATGAAGGGTATATTTTAGAAGTGATGATAGAGGACAAGGGAACACCGATGCCGAGTGAGGCTCTTGCTAATGCCGATGGTTCGGTATTTGATTATGATGTGGATAATATGGACACATGGCCAATGTCAGGGATGGGGCTGTCTTTAATTAAAGCGGTGATGAATACCGTTGAATATCATGCCGACTCTCAAGGAAATATCTTAAGAATGGTTAAAAATACTTTATCCAGTTAATTAGTATTAAGCAGCTCACGTTTAGCGGTCATATTATCCCTCTAGATTCTAATTAGCCTGTGTCTTAAGAATGGTTTTTTTCTAGTACACGATATCGTAGATCTGCAATAAAATTGGCCACAGCTATTTCTAATTCATAAAAAACTTGCTCAATATCTGTTAAGTCTTTTGCTCGCCCCATATTACTTATTCTTTCTGCTATTTGTTCGATAATAGGACGACCAAAATTAGCAGATTCGCCTTTTAGTTTATGCGCTACTAAATAAATTTGTTCGGCGTTATGACTAATAACCGCTTGTTTTAATAATGCCATGCGTTCGGGGTTTTCTTTAATAAAAATCTCGGCAAGTTCATGTACAAAAGAGGGGTCACCGCCCATATTTTCTAAGGCGAGTTCATAGTCAAAACAGATAGGTGGCGTGTCGGAGTTATTAAAATCCATAGGAATATGCTCTATAGGTTTTGAAAATAATTCATGGTTGTTTGGTGGGGTGTGTGCTTGAAGTACACGCGCTATTTCGTTTGCTAATTCCTCGACAGAAATGGGCTTGCTCACATAACCATCCATGCCAGCCGCCAAAAATTTTTCTTTGTCTCCCTGCATCGCGTGAGCTGTCATGGCAATGATGGGCAATTGCTTTTTGTTTTTTTCTTGATACCACTCACGAATGCGTTGTGTCGCCATAATGCCACCCATTGTGGGCATTTGAATATCCATTAAAATTAAATCATAGCTATGCATCATCGCTGCATTTAATGCCTCTAAACCATCTTTGGTTAAGGTGACTTGATGCCCCATTTTATCGAGTAAGCGCATCGCTAAACGTTGATTAATAGTATTGTCTTCGGCAAGTAAAATATTTAGTTTATGTTGGGGCTTGTTAGTGTTGTATGGTTTTGAGGCAGAGCTATCTTTACTCACTAATGATGTATTCTGATTTAAAGCACTGCCGCCTAGAGCTTCTAAAATACAATTATATAGCTCGGATTGGTCTATGGGTTTGTTTAAAAAGTCAGCGATGCCCATTTGTCTAAGATTGGCAGAATCGGGTGGGTTAGCAATAGAGCTGAGCATAATGACGCAGGGTTTACCTAATTTGGTATTTTTTAAAATATCTTGCGCTAAGGTAAAGCCATCATAGTCGGGCATTTGAGCATCAAGTAACACTAACTTAAATGGCTCACCTTCTAATGCTTGGTCAACTAATTTAATCATGGCATGACGTGCATCATGAACCACAAATGGTTTCATTCCAAAACCATATAACATATCGTGCATTAAGCGGCGATTGGTAGGGTTGTCGTCTACTACTAAAACGGCTAACTGATTAATGGACTCTGGTGTCGCAGGCGTGAGCACTTGTTCTTTGCCTGCTTCCATGGGAATACTAAAGCTAAAACAACTACCTTCATTAATCTGGCTCGTGACAGTCAGTTTACCTCCCATTAATTCTACTAAATTGGCTGATATTGCTAATCCTAATCCTGTGCCGCCATAACGGCGTGTAATTGAGCTATCGCCTTGAGAAAAAGACTCAAATATTTTATCGAGTAAATGACTTTCTATACCAATACCTGTATCTGTCACACTAATTAATAGTTGATGTGAGTGAGAGCTAATTGCTTTCGCTTTAATCGTCAAGTTAACTTCGCCATAGTCTGTAAACTTGATAGCGTTTCCTAATAAATTAATAATGATTTGCCGTAAGCGGCTCGAATCACAGATTAATAAGCTAGGCACGTTGTTATGAATGTCACAAATCAGCTCTAAACCTTTTTCTTGTGCGCGTAATGCTAATGGACGCAAGGTGTCTCGTACCAGTTTGCGTAAATTAAAATCAGTTGGGTCAAGAATAATTTTACCCGCTTCAATTTTAGAAAAGTCCAATACATCATTAATGAGTGTTAATAAAGACATGGCCGAAGAGGTGACCATGTCTAAATATTCGGTTTGCTCACTGTTAAGTTTGGTGTCTAGGCAGAGTTTGGTCATGCCAATAATACCATTCATTGGCGTGCGAATTTCGTGACTGACGTTAGCTAAAAAATCACTTTTGGCATTGTTACTGGCTTCGGCGGCTTCTTTAGCTTCTAAAATGGCTAACTCTGCTGCTTTGCGGTCACTAATATTAATCATCGTTCCTAAAAAACGTGAAGGAGAGCCTTGAGGGTGATGGCTAACAGCTTTGCCATGTATTTGAGTCCATACATAATGGCCTGATTGATGCCGTATTTGAACCTCTATATCAAGCATCTCGTGTGAGCCATCAACTAAGGCATTTATTTGTGAGTCAAATATCTCAAGGTGTGTAGGATGTACCCATGAACGCCATATATCCATTGAGGGAGGGGTGGTGCTAGCAGTGAGTCCTAGTAGCGCATACCATTTGTCGCTGTAATAAATGTTATTTTGTGAGGGTTGCCAATCCCATAAGCCGATGTCAGCATTAGCAACCGCTAATTGTAAACGTTCTTCAGAAATATGTAGTACTTCACCCACGCTAGTTAAAAGCTGCGTCACCGATTCTAAGGTGGCTTCTTTTTCGTCATAAGTAATGTTAACGCGGCTCGATAGTAAGCTAGCAACTGACTTTAAACTAGAAATAGCATCTTTTTGGGTTTTGAGTTCAATCGCAAGGCGTGTATTAGCCCAGTTTAATTCTTGCGAGCTAAGTTCTAGGCTACGACTACGTAACGCCAAATCCCGTTCGGCTTGTAAATAAGCATCGTCTACTTGATGTAAAAAATGACCAAAGTGAGTGAGTAGTTGAGTCATTGGCTCAGAGGTGCTGAGACTGATCAACTTAGGAAGTTCGTCGACAATTGCTTGTAATTCTTGTGGTGTGTCGATGTTAAATAAACGACGTATTTGACGCTTTAACAAGCTAGCTTGAATCATTGTTCGCTCAAACAAGTAATAGTCATCGTTTGATTATGTAATTTACAATCGGTACTATGTGATAGAGGACTGATTTCACCATTTGAGTAAAAGCCAGTTAAGGTGGTTTTGCTTCCAAGTACATTGGCAACCGCATCGACTTCTTCGTCAACACGTCCACCCATTAACAGTTTCCGTCCGACACAGCTCACTAACAAGCCAAGTGATTTATTAGGACTATTTTGTAAGCTTAGTATCATTTCGGCCGCTGTTTGCGCACCATCAACTAGAGCATCTGTAGAGGCGTGCATGAGCTGTAAATAACCATTTTCAATTAAATCACCTGCTAAAATTAGGCTACCTTCCTCTCGATTAATTCCTAAAATAGTACGAATAATACCCACTTCGCTCCCTTCGGCACTTAACATCGAAAAAGGAAATAGTAAACCAGAGGTAGGTAAGTCGTTGGCATAGTCACCTAAATAACGTTTATAAAGGTCTAGCGCAGGTTTTCCATCTAACTCGTATAAAATATTCCCTTGATAACGCGTAATTTGGCGTGTAGCGCCAAAACCTTTCCAGCCACCAAAAGAGCTACTTACCAACGATAAATGGTTGCCGTAAAAGCCAATAGCACAAAGCGTATTTTGAGACACGCCTTGATTATTTAACACAAATGAGCGCAAAAATTGTCCAGCATCACCTGCCAAGCCGCCGCTAATACCCATATTAGGAGGAGTATGTGCCGCAATACCTTCAATTAGCGCGCTACCGTTGATGTTTACACCTTGACCAAAAACTAAGATATGTTTAAGTTCTGCACGGGAGGATAGTTGTTGCGCTAATGCTTGTCCTGCAATATAGCTTTGTTCCATATTGGCTAAGGTGGTGTGCGCAATCATAAAGTCAGGGTGTTCAAAGTGAATAGCCGTAATAACTACGCTATTATCTGTGACGCCTTCACCCGAAATCTCACCTGCTGTAGAGCAACCGACCCATTGTGCATCAGGTATGCTGTGTATGAGGGTATTGGCAAAGTCAGCAGATTGAAAGTGTGCTACAGAAGCAAATACAAGTATTAGTTGTGGGTTTAAGTCACTTAATGGCTTAAGTAGAATAGGGTCAATAGTATGGCTTTTGATAACAACTTGTTTTATGTCCATACATCTTCCTAAGTTATTGTTATAAGGTTATATATTCTTAATATCATCTTTTGAGTCTATCGCGTTTCCTTGCTCTGTCAAGACACATAATTTGTGATATGTTACGCCTTAACATGATAATCATCAGGACTTGTGCCTTTAGTCTTGACAGTTTTTGCGTGTATTAAAGCAACAAAGCCATAGTCAAAGCCAATATATTGAGGTAAAAGTCATACATTAGTAAAAATAACGAGAATAGATTATGCCAGTAGATAACGAAACAAAAACACGACCTGTCTTAGTGACAGGGGCTTCGGGTTATATCGCAGGTTGGATTATTAATTATTTGCTTGAAGCAGGTTTTACCGTTCATGCCACTGTGCGTGACCCTAGCAAACAAGCCAGTGTGGCACATTTGTTAAAAATGGCCGAAAAAGGCATAGGCACACTTAAACTTTTTAAAGCAGACTTATTAACACAAGGCAGTTTTAGCGAAGCAATGCAAGGTTGTGGTGTGGTGATGCACACGGCTTCTCCCTTTGTGTTGGATGGTTTTATTGATGCTAATGAAGCCTTAGTGCGGCCTGCGGTTGAAGGTACAGCCAATGTATTAAATACAGTTAATGAGTGCGCGAGTGTCACGCGTGTTGTTTTAACCAGTAGTGTGGCCGCTATTTATGGCGACAATAAAGATATTTTAGCTTTACCGAGTGGCGTTTTTACCGAAGAGCATTGGAATACTACCAGTAGCGTTAATCATAATCCTTATCAATATTCTAAAGTAGCTGCCGAGCGTGAGGCGTGGCGTATTCAAGGCCAACAAAGTCGTTGGGATATGGTGACCATCAATCCTAGTATGGTATTTGGCCCGTCATTAACCTCAGGCAGCCAATCGGCCAGTATTGATACTTTGGTGCAAATGGGTGATGGCCGATTACGTACAGGTGTACCTAAGTTATTATTGGGTGTGGTTGATGTACGTGAAGTTGCTCAAGCACATTTGTTAGCGGCATTTAGCCCTACCGCTAAAGGGCGATATATTTTAAGTGCCGATGAATTAAGCATGTTAAATATTGCCAAAATTTTGCGCACTAAATATGGTAGTTTTTATCCCTTTCCGCGTATGGAAGCACCAACTTTTATTGTGTGGGCTTTTGGGCCATTAATGGGGCCAATTACCCGTGATTTTATTCGACGGAATGTGGGTTTGCCGCTCAAATTTGATAATCGTCGTAGTCGAGAGTTGGGCGTGCAATATCGGCCTGTAGAACAAACCTTTATTGAGCATTTTCAACAAGTGATTGATGATGGTTTGTTAAAAAAGAAGAAATAACTAAATAGGGCGTGTTGATGTTTTGATTTAGCCCTCACCCCAACCCTCTCCCACGGGAGAGGGAGTTCTCTCTCCCTGTGGGAGAGAGTTAGAGTGAGGGAAGAATAGCAGAATATGCTCAATATTTAGCCCAAAATAGGCAAGTAGCCCAAACGTCAACAGACTCTAGGGCGTGTTGATGTTTGATAAAAGAGTCAACGCTTTTCGTAGGGACACAATCATGTGCCCCTACAAGTCGAAACTAAAACTTAAGCAATACGACGCTTAGGCAATACCTCTTTAAGTTTTTCGTGCATCTTTAAAATAGCTTCTTCGGTGGTTTCCCAGCTAATACAGCCATCAGTCACCGATTTGCCATATTCTAATTGGCTTAAATCGCTAGGAATATCTTGGCGACCAAATTTTAAGTGGCTTTCTATCATCAAAGCAACAATCGACTTATTGCCTTCTAAAATTTGATTGCTGACGTTGTCCATGACCAAGGGTTGCAGGGCAGGGTCTTTGTTAGAGTTAGCATGGCTACAATCGACCATAATATTATGGGTGATTTTAGACTTAGTGAGTTCTTTCTCGGCTAAAGTCACCGACACAGAATCATAGTTAGGTTTGCCATCACCACCGCGTAACACCACATGGCCATAGGCATTGCCTTTAGTATTAACAATAGCAATTTGGCCTTGAGTATTCATTCCTAAAAAACTATGTGGATTTTGTACACTTAATAAGGCGTTGATAGCGACTTTTAAACCGCCATCTGTGCCATTTTTAAAACCAACAGGCGAAGATAAACCACTCGACATTTCACGGTGCGTTTGAGACTCAGTAGTACGCGCACCAATCGCCGACCATGCAATTAAATCGTGCATATATTGAGGTGACATTGGGTCAAGTGCTTCGGTAGCACACGGTAGCCCCATAGCGTTAAGATCAATTAATAATTTACGGCCAATATGTAAGCCTTTTTGAATGTCAAAAGAGTCATTCATATCGGGGTCATTGATTAAGCCTTTCCAGCCAATAGTAGTACGTGGTTTTTCAAAATAAACACGCATCACTAAATATAGCGTGTCTTTAACTTTATCTGCCAAAACTTTTAGACGCTCGGCATAATCTTGAGCAGCATTAATATCGTGAATAGAGCAAGGGCCTACCACTAAAAATAAACGATGGTCTGTGCCATCTAAAATATTACGAATGGTTTGGCGGCCTGTTAATACGGTTTGACGAGCTTCATCCGAAATAGGCATTTCGGCTTTTAAAGCGGCAGGTGTAATTAATACTTCTACAGAGCGTACATTTACATCATCGATTTGGTTTTCGGTAGTCATGATATTCCATCAGTCAAAAAATAAAAAATTTATAAAAGTACCCAATTGTAGCAAAAACTTGATTTTTTTTTAGTTCAAAACACATGTTTTTGCAAAATCTACGCCCTATAAAATGCGTTTATAAGCCATTTGTAACAAAAAATAATTTTTATTGGGGCGGGTATCTGTTAAAAATGCACCAATGCGGCGTTTATGGTGTGCTTTAATAGTACAATAGGCCATTAAGAACGGTGGTGGTTTTTGTTAATCGACTGCCTATGTTCTATTTTTTTTATGTGTTTAAAAATTTGGAGATAACACAATGCGTGCAATAACAATGACTGCTTTGGCTGCAACAATTGCAGTAACAGGTTGTACAAATAATCCTTATACTGGCCAAAGTCAGGCCAGTAAGGCTGCTTGGGGCGCAGCGATTGGTGTCGTTTCTGGCGCAGCACTGGGTGCCGCAACGGGCGACAACAAAAAAGACCGTCGTGAACGTGCTTTAAGAGGCGCAGCGATTGGTGGTGTAGTGGGTGGTGGTGTAGGTGCCTATATGGACGTGCAAGAAAAGAAATTGCGCGAAAAGTTACAAGGTAGTGGTGTTGGTGTTGTTAAAAATGCTGATGGCTCTATTAACTTGGTTATGCCAGGTAATATCACCTTCCCAACAGGTAAAAGCGATATTCGTGGTGACTTCTTTGAAACCTTAAATAGCGTTGCTTTAGTTTTAAAAGAGTACAACAAAACATCGATTACTGTATCAGGTCATACTGATAGCGTAGGTAAAGATGACTTAAATATGAAGTTGTCTCAAGACCGTGCTAACTCTGTTGCTCAATACTTGTCGAGTCAAGGTGTCGCTGGTAGCCGTATCAATGCGGTAGGTATGGGTAAGTCGCAACCGATTGCTGACAACAATACCGAAAATGGCCGTGCGCAAAATCGTCGTGTAGAAATTATGATTAATGCGCCTGAATCTGTTTAAGGTATAGAGCTATTAGGGCTTAACGTATTAACGATAAGCCCTAAATAGTTGTTTGATAACGTTGAGTGTGCGTTTTTGTCGATCTAAATAAGGATTAAACTCCACCACTTCGATAGCCTTTAATTTAGGCGTTGTTTTTTGTTGCTGTAAACTCTTTAATAAATGTGGCCAAGATAAGCCATGTTGTTCTTTTACACTGACCGCAGGTGCAAACATCGGGTCAATCCCATCTAAGTCCAAGCTCAAACCAAAGCCATTTTTACATGCCAATACTTTGCGCCACGCCTCGTTAAAACACACATTTAAGCCGCGTTGTTTGATTTCGAGCATGGTGTAATAGCGCACATTAAGTTGTTGTAATAAGGTAAGCTCTTCTGGCTCAAAACTACGCACACCAAATACAATGGTATATTTAGCGTCAATAACCGCTTGTTTATGTTGTAAAAGCCCCGTATCTCCATGACCTAATAAGATGGCTAAGGGCATTCCGTGCGTACGTTGACTGTGTGAAGTGCAGGGCGTATGGCTATCAAAATGGGCATCAATCCATAACATGCCTATTTTTTTGTTAGGTTGAGCAATGCCTTGCCATGTGCCAATGGCACAACTATGGTCGCCACCTATAATAAAAGGTAAAAAGTGAGTTTTAGTTGCCTTGACGTGCCTACTTAGTTTTAAGCAAGAGTGTTGAATAATCTGCCAACTCATAGCATAATTTTTTAAATAAGAAGGGTTTTGCCATATAATAGTACGCCATTGAGGGCGACTTGAGGCTTTAAGATGCTGCTGTAAAAAATAAGGCGCACGACGCGTTCCTGTGTTAGCACCACCCACAGCAAATGCAGCACCAATCAAAATAGAGGGTTTTGTCATTTTTTTATCAATCATATAAAAAATCGTATAGAATCACGCTTTAATAACGTTAAACTTATCTAACCAAATTTACGCCAAGTTTATGACAAAAATAACTATGACAGGCATCCAGTAGTCTGTTTTCACAAAATAATGATAACGACAAAATTCTCGTAGATGTTATGTCGTGCATCTAGGGTATTTAAGTACGAGTATCGGGAGTCTTTGTATGAGTGGTTTAAAGCGTGGATTAGTTTTGATGACGGCCGTTGCTATGACGGCTTGTGGCACACCACAAAAAGTGATTCATCCCGTGAGTAATCCTGAGTTAACGCAGTTGCGTGGTAAAATTGATTACGTGATTGATACCTATCGTATGCGTAATTTTACCATGGGTTCGTACTTATTTCCTACCGAAGGCACGTTGTTTCAAAAAGTGCCTGTTACCGATGCGCGGAATGCGATTGTGTATATTTATCGTCCTCATAGTTCATGGAATGAAGAAGAAGTCGTTGCACCCATTATCTTTTTAAATGGTCGTCGTTTGCATGGCATTCGTGATAGCTCATATTATTGGATGGAATTACCCGCAGGTCAGTATGACTTTGCCTTACGTCGTCCTATCGGCCCTGTGTATTTAACGCATATTTTTAAAACTAAATTAAGAGTGGAAGGCGGTCGTTCGTATTATTTTAGATATGACGAAGAAAGTTATCGTCCACAACCAGACGCTAGTTTAGGTTTATTTAAAGAAAAGTATTTAACCGAATTGCCCGAAACAATGGCCTTAAATGAAATTCGTGAAACGCGTTTAGATAAACCTGGTTATGCCTTTGCTACAACCACACAAAGTCGTTGGAAGCCTTTTGATTTATATGAAGATGGTGACCATCCTGTGCCTAAACAACGTTTAGAAGCAGACAAAGACCTACAAGTTAAAAAACCTGTCTTAATGTGGGATCCACTATCGTGGTAAGCCCAACACGCCCTAAATTTGTTATTCCGCTGTTGTATGTGGTGTTGGATATTTTAGGGCTGATGTTGCTTGGTTTAGGCTCGGCAACTATTTTAGGTAAAGATGTTTTACCTGCTGCTTGGCTGTCATTTGACTTTATAGGCTGGCTACTGATTGTCGCTGGCCTTTTTTGTATGTTGCCCATTATACTTTTTGTTTTTAAGGCCGTTCAGCACAGTAAAAAAGAAGATGCGCTGTGGTATAACAACCTTTCTTTAGAGGTTAAAACAAAGTTAGAGGCTAAAATTAATGAACTTAGAAAATAAAATTGCTGTTATTACAGGTGGTGTGTCGGGTTTAGGTTTGGCAACCGTACAGGCGTATTTAGCCAAAGGTGCAAAAGTTGCTATTTTTGATTTGAATGCCGAACAAGGCGCAATTGTTGCCGCAGAGTTAGGCGAAAACGTGTTGTTTTGTCAAGTGAATGTGGCCGATGAGGCATCGGTACAAGAGGCGATTGCTGCGACAGTTGCAAAGTTTGGTGCTATTCATATTGCCGTAAATTGTGCAGGTATAGGCTCGGCGGTGCGTACAGTGGGCAAAAATGGCCCGATGCCCTTAGATATTTTTAGTAAAGTGATTGGTGTAAATTTAATTGGCACTTTTAATGTGACGCGCTTAACCGCTGCACAAATGGCCAAAAATACGCCCGATGATGAAGATGGTGAACGTGGTGTGATTATTAACACCGCATCAGTGGCGGCTTTTGATGGTCAAATTGGTCAGGTGGCGTATTCGGCTTCTAAGGGTGGTATTGTGGGTATGACTTTGCCTTTAGCGCGTGACTTAGCAACGATTGGTGTGCGTGTTAATACCATTGCACCCGGTATATTTAACACGCCATTAATGAATGCGTCACCTGATAGCGTTAAATTGCCTCTCATTGAAATGACTCAATTTCCTAAGCGTTTAGGGCATCCTAACGAGTATGCACAATTAGCGACACATATGGTCGAAAATAAATTTATGAATGGCGAAACCATCCGTTTAGATGGTGCGATTCGTATGGCTCCGCGTTAATCAAACGTACACTGAGCGGAGTCGAAGTGGTTTCGACTTTGCTCAATGACCTCAAATTAGCCAACGCAAAAATTATCTCCCCGCCAACTTCTTTAATAAATCATCCACAAACTGCAATCGTTTTTTAGTATCGCTTAAATCACTAATAAACTTAAGTTTATCTGCGCCATCAAGTTTGTATTGTGCCGATTGTTTTTGTACTAACTGTACAATCGTCATTGGTTGAACTTTAGTATCTTTATCAAACTCTAAACGACCACCTTGAGCATGAGCATCAATTTTTTTAATACCTAACTCTGCCGCTTGTAACTTAATACGATGCGTGGCAAATAAGTTTTTGGTTGGCTCAGGTAACAGGCCAAAACGGTCAATCATTTCGACTTGTAATTCATCTAAAGCCTCAAAACTGTCGGCATGACTAATACGCTTATACATTAACAAACGGTTGTGTACATCGGGCAAATAGTCATCTGGAATCAATGCCGAGAAGCGTAAATTAATATCGGCGGTAAGTGCCAAAGGTTGCTCTAAATTAGGTGTTTTGCCTGCTTTAATGGCTTTAACGGCACGTTCTAGCATTTCCATATACAGGGTAAAGCCTACAACCTGCATATTGCCGCTTTGTTCTTCGCCTAATAGTTCTCCTGCACCCCTAATTTCTAAATCTTGACTTGCCAACGCAAAACCTGCGCCTAATTCACCTGCATTAGTAATCGCTTCGAGGCGTTTTTCGGCATCACCTGTTAAAGATTTTTTATTTGGAATCAGTAAATAAGCATAAGCTTGATGGTGTGAGCGACCTACACGGCCTCGCAATTGATGTAATTGCGCCAAGCCCAATTTGTCGGCACGTTCCATGACAATGGTATTAGCCGAGGGTACGTCAATGCCTGTTTCAATAATGGTGCTACACACCAACACATTAAATTGTTTGTGATAAAACTGCTGCATGACGTGTTCGAGGTCACGTTCACGCATTTGCCCATGAGCAATACCAACCCGTGCTTCGGGAATTAAAACCTGTAAATCAGCAGCACATTTTTCGATGGTAGCTACATCATTATGTAAATAGTAAGCTTGACCACCCCGCAGCAATTCACGCAGCATCGCTTCTTTAATCACATTAGGTGTAGTTTCACGCACAAAGGTTTTAACCGCTAATCGTTTGGCTGGCGGTGTGGCAATAATCGACAAATCGCGCAAACCCGATAACGCCATATTTAAAGTACGCGGAATAGGGGTGGCGGTGAGGGTGAGCATATCCACATCGGCACGACGATTTTTGAGGGCTTCTTTATGACGCACCCCAAAGCGATGTTCTTCATCCACAATCATCAAACCCAAGTCTTTAAACTGTACGCTATCTTGCAACAGCTTGTGTGTGCCAATAATAATGTCAATTTGGCCGTTTTCTAAAGACTCTAGGGCTTTGTTTTGTTCTTTGGCGGTTTTAAAACGTGATAACACATCAATTTTTACAGGCCAATCTGCAAAACGGTCACAAAAGTTTTCGTAATGTTGTTGCGCAAGCAAGGTGGTAGGAACTAACACCGCGACTTGTTTACCTGCATGAATCGCCACAAACGCGGCGCGCATGGCAACTTCTGTTTTTCCAAAACCGACATCACCACATACTAATCTGTCCATAGGGCGTGGTGCACGCATATCGGCAAGGGTGGCAATAATGGCATTGGCTTGGTCGGCGGTTTCTTCAAAAGCAAAACCTGCACTAAATTTATCGTATTCGTGTTCATCAAAGGCAAAAGCATATCCTGCTTTAGCGGCACGACGCGCCCCAATGCTGAGTAACTCGGCAGCGACATCGTACACTTGTTCGGCGGCTTTTTTACGGGCTTTTTGCCATTGCTCTGTGCCTAACTTGTGTAAAGGGGCAGAGGAGTCTTCTGAGCCAGAATAACGGGCGATTAAGTGTAAGTTGGCAACAGGCACATATAATTTGGCACTGTCGGCATAGATAAGTTGTAAAAACTCTTGGGTTTGACCATCTATATCAAGCGTCATTAAGCCTTGATAACGGCCAACACCATAATCAATATGCACCACAGGTACGCCAATATTAAGCTCGCTTAAACTGCGAATCGCTAATTCGGCTGAACCTTCACCACTGGTGGCTTTACGGCGACGGCGTTGCATGACGCGTTGGCCAAACAATTGGCTTTCGGCAATAACGCTTAAGTCTGCTAAACATAAACCCTGTTCTAAAGGCGCAATGGTCAGCGCAAACGCTGCGTCACTATTTAAAAACTCTGCCCAATTATTGACTAAAGTAGGTGTTAAATTTGCTTTTTGTAGTAGGGCAAGCAAACTTTCGCGGCGACCTGCGCTTTCGGCACACAATAACACGCGCTGTTTTTTGCTTAGTAAATAGTTGTTGAGTGCGGTTAAAGGGGTGTCGCTGCGTGAGTCAATTGGCAAACTTGGGGGCACTGTAAAATCAAAAAGACTTACGCCTGCTTTAACGTCTTCGGGGTGTTGATTTAGCGTTAAACGGGCAAAGTTATTAACGGCCGCAAATAACTCATTTTGACGTAAAAACAATTTATCGGGCGGCAAAATGGGTAAATAATTATCATGGCGACGCTCTTCATAACGCCCACTTAATTCCAACCAAAAATGTTCAAGTTGTTTTTGACTGTCTGCCGCTAAAGCAACTAAGGTTTTTTGAGGTAAATAATCAAAGAGGGTGGCGTGTTGTTCAAAAAATAACGGTAAATAATATTCTATCCCTGCGGCTGCTAAACCTTGGCTGACATCTTTATATAATGAACATTTTTTGGGGTCACTGTGGCTAAACGCGCTTGCCCAATTATCTTTAAATAAGCGAATTGCACTTTTATCAAAAGGAAATTCACGCGCAGGTAATAATTCTAATTGTGTAATAGTTTGTGTGGTGCGTTGGTTTTCGGGGCTAAATAAACGTAGGCTATCAATTTCGTCATCAAACAGCTCAATCCTGACTGGTGCATCCGCTCCCATAGGATAAATATCCATTAGGCTGCCGCGTACTGCATATTCGCCGTGTTCATAGACTGTTTCTACTGCACGATAGCCGACGGTTTCTAAACGTTGGCGTGTGGCATCTAGGTCAAACTTTTGACCACATTTTAAGCTAAAACTTTGTGCCGATAACCAAGACGGTGGTGCAAGACGTTGGGCAAGGGTGGCGATTGTGGTTATTACTAAGCCTTTGCTAAGCGTAGGTAACATCGCCAAAATGCGTAAACGCTCGGAGGTAATGTCTTGATGCGGCGAAAGTTGGTCGTAAGGTAGGGTTTCCCAATCAGGAAAATGAAAAATAGCGAGCTGTTCATTGGTAAAAAAACGGATTTCTTCTTCTAGGCGCGTGGCTTGTTGGCTGTCTGCGGTGACTAACAGCATTAGCCCTGACCATGTTTGTGCGGCTTCAGCAATGGCTAAACCTAAGCCAGAACCGGTTAAGTTAGCCCATGTTTTACGGTCGCCCGTATGGGTAGGAAGCGTTAAATCAGAGAGTAGCAAAGCGGTCGTTGATGTTGTCATTGTCGCAAAAAGCCCTAAATTTAAATCTACCTGCGTGTATAGCGAGGTATTTAGCGATTGATTTTGGATGAATTGTAACGGATTTTAGGTCGATAGATATAAGACAAATATGGTGAGCGTTATATATTAACTCGGCGTAAATGGCTAAAAAAGATTGTCAATATTTATAATTAACGCTATTTTACCGTACTATCGTCCAACAAATTGGGTTTTGAGTATGGCAAAGTTAAGTTCTATCGTGTCACGGGTGGCTAATCAAACCTATAATCAATCACGCAATTTTTTGCCTCAACAGCCATGGTGGAATTCTTTAGAGCCGAGTTTTCATAAATTTCCTGATGATTTTTATTTAGACTTTAAAACACAAATGATGGTAGAGGGAACAGCCGCGCTTGATATTGGTTTACGTACCGCCATGGCTTCTTTAGCAAGTGTTTGTTGTTTACCTTTTACTTTATCCCCCAAACAACTAGCTGAGGATTATGCTGATCGGTTTTTTTATCAAAAATTAGGTGAAACACACGACCCAGCCCAGTTTTTTAAAAAGCCTACCGAAAAAGTAACCGTTAATAAACATCCTGCAGGGGTAATGGATTACAAACCTACAGATGGTGGAGTATGTGAGTTATTATCATTTGAAAGTCCCTTTGTTGCAGTTAACCCCAAAAAACGAGAAGCTTATGCCAAACTCAAACATAACAGTACGGCATGGGCACAACATTGGCGACATGGCGACAAACCTCGCCCAACCATTTGTATGATTCATGGTTTTATGGCTGATCCTTACTGGTTTAATAGCAAGTGTTTAGCTTTGCCGTGGTTTTATAAACAAGGTTATGACATTTTGTTATATACCTTGCCGTTTCATGGTAGACGTAAAGCACCCACCGAACCCTTTGGTGGTTATGGTTATTTTGCGCATGGCATTTTGCATATTAACGAAGCAGTGGCTCAGTCGGTTTACGACTTTAGATTGTTTATGGATTATTTAGAAAGTACAGGTGTACAAAAAATGGGTGTCACGGGTATTTCTTTAGGCGGTTATACCAGTGCTATTTTGGCAGCGGTAGAAGACAGGCTACAGTTTGCCATGCCTAATGTACCTGTGGTTAGCTTGGTTGACCTATTATATGAGTGGTTTCCTGTCGCTCCGTTAGTAAAAACAGGGCTTAGGCTGGCAGGGATTAATATTCACGAGGCGCGTCATACCTTGTCAGTACAATGCCCATTAACCTATGCGCCAAAACTGCCTAAAGAACGACTGATGATTATTAGCGGAGCAGGTGATAGACTCGCTCCTCCTAAACATAGCCGCTTATTATGGGAGCATTGGGATAGGTGTCGATTACATTGGTTTCCGGGTAATCATATTTTACACCTAGACCAAGGTAAGTATTTGAAGGATATGGCTCAATTTTTGCGCGATATTGAATTTGATAAGTGAATTTTTGGTTTTAATGCTTGACAAGTAGCAGCAGGACTAAGAAAATACGCGCCTCTGTTGTACAGAGCGTTGGCTATGTAGCTCAGTTGGTTAGAGCACAGCACTCATAATGCTGGGGTCACAGGTTCGAGTCCCGTCATAGCCACCAAATTATTGTATTAATATCAAAGCCTTGCAGAAATGCAGGGCTTTTTTATTTTCTAAATTATTTTGCTGGATTACCTATGGATTACCAGCCGCCGTCACTTGGCTATTTTCAGGCAATAAAAAACCGCCTATCGGTGGCGGTAAGTTTTAGCATCTCAATTATTCGCATTGACTCTTAAACAGCATTGCCATACATTTAATAGACGGTTCTTTCCTCCTGTTAGCGGTGCATCTTCTTGATGTGTGGCGCGGGTCTCAAGGGTTAGAGCTGTTTTTATTTCCCTCTCAGCTTTCGCACTTCCTCAAACTCCTTTAGCAGATTATCAATTTCTCTCAGTGCTTTATTAAATGGCTCGGCGCGTAGTCCATGCTTCAAACCATTAAGACGGCTTCTTGCTTTGCCCTCGTCTGTTTTTGCCCCTGTTGACTGCTCCCACGGTCTCCATTTTCTGATTAACTCCGATTGACGCTTGCGCCGTTCCTCTGTCCAGCCGTTCGCCATGTTGTACCTCCAATAGTTCGCTTGTTTGATTTAATACTTGGGTGGTTTCCCTGTGCGCGTGTGTAGGTGCAGATGTGCCATTATTAACCTGTACTGCTTGACCAATGTTAGCTTGACGCACAAAGGCAATAGACGTGGGGTTCTTAATCAGTGCCAGTGTTTCAAGAGTTTTAGCACATTGGGATTGGGCTTTAAGTGCCAGTCGTAGCAGTTTGTCGGCGGCTTCAAGGTGTGGATACCCTTTGTTCTTTTTGCCGTCTTCATTGGTGGCTATGTGTTCAAACAATTCTTTATTGTCTAAGTGAACGGCGGCTTTTCTTGCCAATGAATTAAAAATGCAATCAAGGGTGGTGGCCTGCGAGGTTAAAGTGTCCTCCAGTGAATTGAGATTACCTGTTTTAACAGCTTGGCATTTTTTAGCCAACACAACCGCGCATTGCGTACCGTCCAGTGTTTCGCCGTTATCATCTTGGGTGAATTTTGCCGATGTTTGGGCATTATTATAAAAAGGCGTGAGTCCAAGCATCGCACTTTTTGTCATTCGTTCTTTGCTAAAATCTTCAATATCAGTAGCCATAAAAAATCCTCAAAAAAAGGGGCGACCACAGCCCCATAAAGTACAACTACCACTGCCATTTTTATTGTTGTTATTAAATTTCCGTTTCTTCAACGTACTCAATTTTTTGAACCGTAAACATATTTACATTAGGCCATTCCAACAATACGGCCTTGATAGCACCACCTAGTCCAATGATATTAAGCACGTCCTTATGCTTGGTAATGGGCTTCATGTTGGCGTATCGCTGATAGGTATAAGTGATACGCCAAATGATGTGCTTACGCGGAAAACTAAGAGGCATGATCAAGTACCCTAATTATTGAGAATGGGCTTCTTCACGCAAGCATTTAATACGCTCCTCAGCTTCCGCCAAGGTTGCCATCGCTGTTTCAAGTTCTTGCTTCATTTGCGGTAACTCATAAGCACCAATGCCAATCACTGCCTCGACTTGTTCACTGGTTAAGCCTTGCTCTTTAAGTAGCTTGCGCCTTGCGTCTTGGGTCTTAGGATATGTAGCAATGGATTGTTCGAGATGGTTAATGGCTAAACGGCTGTTATTGGCCGCCATGTTGAGCGTTTTTAATTCGCCTTTGTGGGCTTCGATAAATGCGTCATACACGGCCAATGCTGCTTGATGGTCTTGAATGGCTTGTTTGGTTGCCGCCTGTACTTCCTCAATCACCACATTGGCGGCTTCACCAATGCTGATGTTGCGACTATTGGCAAGGTTAATCAGTTCATCAACCACGGTGTCACCGCCACCACTTTTTAATAACTTGATACGTTGGTCTAAAACAATTGCACCGTAAAAGCGGGCAGAAGCTAATAATTTTTTATCTGAAAAGTTCATCTTGACTAATCCGTCTGTGTGAAAGAGTCCCTAGTATCCAATAGTTCGGTTGGTGTGATTTTGGGCAGTTCCAAGGGGTTAATGATCGGCTAACGCTGATATTTCTTAAGCTTTTAGGCTTTTAAGAATAAATTAACGATAGCTCCTCTGGTTCGGCGGAAGGCTGCTCTTTTTCGGAATCAGCACCGATTTTGAAACGAATCAGAGGGGTGCGTTTCAAACGCGACCAAGATAGCCATCACACCACGTTGCATATCATCAAAAACGGGTCTATCATTATTTTCAGAAAGGGCGTTTAAGTCGGTCGCTTGGGTGTCTTTGACACTTTCAACTTTACGGGCAAGCCCTTTCTGTTTTTCAAAAACCTTTTGATTATAAGCAATCAACTCTAGCTCTCCATCTGCCAACTCTCCAGCGTGCGCTTCAAGATGCAAGTTTAGGCCGTCAACATGAGGCCAAAAAAAAGGGTCACGTTTCAAACGCCACCCTTATAAACCTTACTATTATTAAGCCCTTGCCACCTCTTTTAGTTTTTGCCCCTCGATGCAATATCTACCAAGATTAGGCTTGCACACTTCGCAAGCTGTCCAGTGATTGATAAACGCCTCATAGTCGGGGGTGTTGCCATATTTTCGCGTTATAGGCTCGATATTGGGTAACTGTTGAACATTGGCAGGGTTAAACGCTTCAAACACGCTACGGCCTGATATACACGCTCTATCAATGCGTAGGGCTAAGTCTTCACGCCTTGCTTGGGCATCTTTACATACCAATAATAAGGCATCGTACACACTGCCTATGGCGTAACCATTGGCACAATATCGCGCCTGTTCAATGTGGCAAATTGAGCAATCAAGCGCATGATAAAACAAAGGCTTTTCGTATCGCTCCATAAAATCATGGGGCGTAGCTTCTACTGTGGGTGAATGTTGTCCGTCCTCCATTGGGGGGTGGGCTAGGTTTTCACCATTGGTGGGTAGCTCACTTACTACGATATTTTCGTAGTGGGGTTTGGTTAAGTCACTACTTAGGCTATTGGCCAAAATGACAGAATTATCACCATCAATACAAGCCGACAAAGTAGGTAAATTGTCGTGCAACTCTTCATTTTTAGTGTGCAACTTTTGAGGCGTTTTTAGGGGTAAAAGTTGCGCGTCTGTTTTTTGTACAGTTGCGTCATAGTTGCGCTGTTGGTTGCGTGTATAATCATTATTTACCAGTGCTTTTAGGCTATAAGTTGCGCTAGTGTTGCGTTGAGAGTTGCGTGTATTTTGGTCTAAATCATCTAAAAGTTGCGCGTTGCGTTGCCTAGGGGGTGCAACTACGCAACTTTTTGTTTTCTCGGCTACAATTTGCTTTAGTCCCATGACAATTACTCCCCATCTTTAGAACGTGAGTAATTGGCCGAATTGACGGGTTTTTGTTTGGTTCTATCTTCTTTGATTAAGCCTTGTAAACGTGCCTTTTTAACGTGGCGCGATACATTGGACTTGTTTATATCTAATTCACTGGCAATCTCAGCTTGAGACAATCCCTCATTGCTAAGTGTGACTACTTTATCAAAGGTCGTATCTTCTAAACGGCTATATAACCAAGCTAAGTTATTATGTTCATCATGCCCTAGTCGGCAAGATAACGGCTCGGCATCTTCACCACTAAAGCCACGTGCTTTTTCAAAGTGAATTTCAAAACTAGCCCCCTCGGAGGGGTTGTAGTCAATAGGCCGTTTAAGGTTAATTACCGTATCTAAAACATCTTCACGCTTGCTTGTGCCGCGTTGGTTACCGCCTTTGCCTGCATGATGCACAAACAACACGCTACGGCCTGTACTACGTTGACGTAATGCCCATTCTTGTACTGTTATCCACCCCTCGGACTCATTCTCCCTACCACTACGGCAAAGGGTGCTTATATTGTCGATAACGATTAACTTCACACCCTCCAAAAATGGCTCTATTGCTTGTTGCCCCTCAATGGTTGCCAAGTCGGGCATAAAAGCATCGCCTTGTAAATCGGGGGTAATAATGCGTAATGCGTTCTCGTTGGCTTCTGCTTGGTGCATATCAATAATTGAACCTAAGCGTTCTTGCATACTAATAACGGGCATCTCCCCATCAATATATAAAACAGGTTGCGCTTGTGCGGCTTGCCACCCTAAAAATTCACCGCCACTAGCCACGGCATAAGCCACATTCAAGGCAAAGAACGTCTTACCAATACCACGGGGGGCATACACCATCGCTAAGCCTTGCACTGGCAACCACGGGCTTAATAAGTTCTCTCTAGGGGGTAGGTTCATGCTGACCAGTTGACCAATAGTGACAACTGTTAATTTAGGCTTTGGCGGTGTCTCGTTTGCTTTGTTGCCTTGACCCTCATTACCTTGCCATTCATCACTTTTATCCTCGCCACCACTCAAAGCATCATCTATAATTGATTCGCTTGTATGTGTGTTAGGGGCTGTACCATCTTCGCTAGGGGGTACGGCCTTTTTACTGTCTATCGCTGCATCAATCGTCATTTTTACCGCCTCTAGGCCGTGTACTTGGTGCAAGTCGTTAAAATCTTTTACACCCTCTGGAATCACCACTAAGCCATTAACCGCTTGAGCGGCTGCAATCGCGGCACGTTCACCGCCTTTGTCTGCATCGTTATCACCACACATAACAATTAAGGCTTGTGGGTATTTGCCCTTAACCGCTTTAGCTGCATTAAGTAATTGGCTTTTGCTAATTGCCGCTAAACAAGGGTAGCCTGTCGCCTCATAGCAGCTTATGGCATCAGCGATACCCTCAGTAATTAACACCACACCAGGGGCAGCAAAATCACCTAAACGGTAATAAGCACCCATTACCACAGGCTTACCAATTAACCACCGCGCATACTTGCCCTTAACATTGGGTACACCATCAAACGCCTGTAAAGCCACTGTTTCACCGTCTAAAGTTTCTAATATGGCAACCGTTAATACCCCCTCAAAGCCATAGCACACGGTCACAGGGCGTTTATCGGGTTCGCTTGGGTCTTTGGGTAGCGTAAAGCGTTGTATATCGGTGGCGGTTATGCTTAAAAAGTTATGGCTGTTAATGCCTTTGGTCATGCAATACGGTGTTTCTAGCATCGGTGGGCTGCATTGCTTGAGGATAGCGGCCACTAAAGGAATGTGGGCTTGAGCGTGTTCCTTTTCGGCTTTGGCGGCTTGTGCTTGACGCGCTTTATATTCGTGGTCGGCTTGCTCAATCTTCTTTTTACGGGCGGCTAATTGTTCGGGTGTGTCGTGCTGTGTATTCACCCATGCGCCTAAGTCTTTGCAACTTTCTACAAAATCAAGGCCATTTTTTCGGATATGAAAATCTAAGACATTGCCACCACTTGCACCACACCCTAAACAGTTAAAACGGCCTGATAACAGGTCTAGGCTTAGGCTTGCGGTTTTGTCGTAATGACCATCAAGGCAACACTTAACGAGGGCTTTGGATTTACTGCCTTTTAAAGCAAAGTATTGGCCATAGTAGGCTTGAGCATTAGGCAATAAAGTACGGTCAAACATGATTCACCTCCGTATTAACGGCTTGCTGATACACAAGAAAGGCAATACACGCATGAGTATTAAAATAAGCAATAGCGGCTTGTTTCGCTTCGGTCTCGCTGTTGTAGTTAGTACCCACCACATGAGAGGCTGATACAAAATCATCATTGCTAGGCAAGTAACAAATGGCTGTCCAACGGATAGCCGACAAGGTTATGGCTTGAGTAGTCATTGCACACCTCCATTGTTAGCGGTGGCGGTGTAGTCTTCGGGAAGTAATGACTGATAGCACCATGCACTAATCAAGGCAGGATGATGTTTTATTTTCTCAAAGGCTTTTTGAGCTTCTTCTTTGGTTTCAAAGTTACCAATACACACATTAACGCTAGGCACAAAATCAGGGTCTAGGTCGGTAGTGGGTACTTGAAAAGAGCAAATGAGGGCAAAGGGTTTAGACGCAACTGGGGCGTGAGTTTGATTAGCCATGATGGGCTACTCCTATGAGTTTTTGAGTATTAACCGATTTAGCTTGAGAGGCTAAATGGGTGACGGGATTCACTCTCGGTCTCATAGAACCGCCCGACTTATTGGCCATAGGCTTATTAGGTCGTGTCGTCCCGTCATAGACGGATTGCAGGCGTAGAGGTGACGCTGCCGCACTTACGCCATGCTTATATCTAGCTTGAGAGGCTAGACAAATTGAGGGCGCAAAAAAACCACAATGACGCTGTGGGGTGACGCTATGAGATTTTGAGAGGGTTTTATTATTACCATTCACCGCCACCACATCAACACAATTAAAACTATGGTTATTTAGTGGTTGATAGTGTGGGGCTATCGCATAACTTGGTTGACAGGTTGCCAGTAAAGAAACAAGCAACAACGGCATAATGTGTTTAGTCATGGCCTTGCTCCTTAACTTGAGAGGTTATCCATTCAGGCGTACCCAATGAGTAATTAGCCACACGCTTACGCACACAACCACGAAAGATGACTTCATTTTGAATAGTGGTTATCACGTTAAAGCCTTTGGTGCGTAAATCGTGAATACGCGCGGCAGTTTCGGGGATGGCATAATCAGCCGTTAAAGTTAAAGACAACAACGCGCCATGTTGACGTAACAATGACAACACTTGAAAGCATTGGCCTGTGACAATGGGGGGAGTGAGTGGCTTATTCATCGCCTTGCTCCTTACCATCGACTAGCTCTAGCAGTTCGTGAATCAACTCGATGTTGTCGCCATGAGGACGGGGTTTGTACGCGGCCTGTGTTTCATCCAGTGAGAATAAAAGCTCAATGGCATATTCACGGACGGTGGCAATAATGGATGATTGGTTATCTTCCGCCTTGGCCAGTTCGTTAATAATCGGCTGCAATTGATTTAAGGCTTTGGCGGCATATTCGATAACTTCTGATAGTGCCGATACCGATACGGGATGTTCTGCATTAAGGGCAGATACACACTGATTTAAAGCGGTTTCGACTTTGGATAAGCAAGGCGCAATGTTTAGGGACATGATTAAGCCACCTCGCCAGTGTGGTTACGAGTTTGGGCTTCTAGCCATGCTTTGAGGTCTGATAATCTGTATCGAACACTCCGTCCAACTTTAATAAATTTTGGACTTTTGCCAGTGCTACGCCAGTTTTGGAGGGTAAGGTGGTTGATACCCATAAAGTCAGCAGCGACTTTGGTATCAAATAGGGTTAGGTCATCGGCACGAATGGCGGTGACATTATTGGCGGTTGACATAATCGGTAATCCTCTTGGATTTTGTTTAGAGGATTCCGATACTAATACCGTTGAATTAGGCCGATTTTGGTTAGTTCCAGTGTGCATAGTGCATCTCCAGTGAGTGGAGATGCCATTAAATACAGGCGGGTTTGCTGGGTAAAATTAACAATCACTAACGATGACTAACAATCACTAACGATAGTTAGGTTTTAATTAAGCGGCCAAATCGCTGACTAAAATCACTGCGCTTTAGTTCTTTTTGGTCTGTTTTGGCATTGCCACCAGTTTCATAAAACAAGGAGTGGCTATCGTTCATATAAACAAAAGGCGGTTTCTTGTTCGTAGCCATATCTTGAATTATTGCCCACATTTCAAGCTCAGATATTTGCGGGTGACTATCAAGAATGCTTAGCATTACTTCACGCACTGGGTCTGTGCGCCGTGCTTTTGATGTACGCTTAGAAGTTCTAGGAGTTATTGTAACCTCAAGCGGGTAGTCTTCAGTCACGGGGTTTATTTTTAACCACTTGAGCTTGAAAAAATCCTTTCTTTCCATATCGGTTGGGTACTCAATCGGCGAATTAAGAGCGATACCCTGTTTCTCCAAAAAACTGTATAAGTCCAATCGAAGCCAACCTATATTAAAAACCTCATCACCATGCGGCGTGTATAGATCAGCGTATCGCATAAATTTTCTATCCCATTCATCATGATTTTCTAATGGTAAAAATTCTGCAACTGAAACTATAGGGATAGCCTTTTCAATAAGCCCTAAGCTTATCTCCGCATTTCTTTTGATAAAATCGTCAATATTATCAATTGAAAGACTTTGCTCAAGTTTTTGCTGAGACTGGCTGTGAAGCGTAGAGATTAGTTTTTCAGCATTAGCACGAGTAATAATTTTTTGCCGTTCAACTAATGTTATTGCTAAAGTGGATGGGTTTCGTTCAAAAAGAGGCAACTCATCAAGAATATTTTTATTAAACAACCAAGTAGCCACTTCCTCCTCAGTTATATGCTCCTGTTTGCCCAGTCCATAAAAAAGCTCATCAATAGAAATAAACTGCTGACGGATACGATTATTATCCTCTTTGATTGCCATCACGCGCCCCTTAAAACGCTATCCCTTAAAAGAATAAGAACCACACCAAAACGGTTAAGGGTTGCCGTTCTTTCGCCCGCTAAAGCTAGGTGTGGTAATGCGGTCAAGCCTTTTGCAAGTCTGATACAGGCAAAAATAACTTTAATGGATTGTTCGGCAGAGGCCTAAAATCGACACTTTGATAAAACTGTGCGGCTTGTGTGTTTTTGGCTTCAACCGCAACCACTGTTACCCCACCAATCGCCGCTATATCACACACACGATGCAAGGCATGAGAAAGCAAAATCTTGCCTAATCCCTGTCCTTGAAAGCGACTATCAACAGCAAAATGGCCTACATAAAGCGTAGGGACGGGATAACGCGCTAAACGCTTTTGCATATCAGGTGGCATTTCTTCAAAAGAGATTGCACCCACATTGAGACTATAAAACCCAATCACCTGCTGTGTGTCGGTATAAGCAACATAGGTTTTATTTTGATTACGTTTTTGTTGCTGCAAGGCGTACAACTTTATAAAGTCATTTAGGTCTGTTTGCCCACAATCAAAATCTTTACGTTGATGTTGTTTGCCTAATAACTCAATGGAATAGCTCATTTAGCTAATGCCATTAAATCGCGTAAGGCTTGGCTAGGTTCACGTGGATTTTCTAATGCGTTTAGCAGTGCATCACGGTCGGCGTTAGCCAATACCCATACTTGGTGTTGGTTAATAATCCTGATTGCCGCTTCATAGGATTGATTAAGCATAAATGCGCTTAGGTTTGTGCCTATAAGCTGGGCGGCTTGCTCAATAATTTGCTTGGCTTCGATAGAGGCGCGTAAGTTAATACGCTCTACTGAAACAGGTTGGCTGTGCATGGCTAAATACCTATAATGTACACAAGAGTTATGTACATTATAGCTTATAAATGACTTACAACAAGCTCCAGTGAGTTACAGTATTGTTTAGCCTTGCTTGGCCAGTGGCACAACATCGGCGGTGGCGGCTTTACCCATTGCCTTTAAAAAGTAATCGGTTATTTTTTGCATGGGGGCGCGTAATCGCTCTACATCAATAATGGCATAGCCTCCTGTTACGTCATTGCCAATACTATGTGTTACAAGTCTCTTAATGGCGTAGCGTGATATATCCAAGCTTTCGGCAACTGTAACGTAGGTTCGTCTTAAATCATGTGACGAGAATTTAATGCCTGTTGCTTCAACTACTTTAGCAATTTGTCGTTTAGGTTCGTCAAAACGGCCATCGCCACCACGTCCAGCAAAAACATATTCATTCACTTGTACTTGCTTACGTCTTTCAAGAATGGCTATTAAATAATTTGTTAAAGGCAGGGTCATGACTTCTTTTTGCTTTTTATGGATAACAGGGTGCATTAAGGCGGTATCAAGCTCTACTTGCTCCCAACGCAAGCACAAAACATCATCACGTCTTAGGCCACTAAAGAGACAAAACTCTAAGTAATCAGCAACCAACGCTGGCGATTCATCTATACAGTTATCATCACTGGTGCGTAATTCATCAACGGCTTTTATCCATATTGGTAGCTCACTGACTCTAATAATGGTTTTGCGCCTAACCTCAGGTGTCCAAGCCCGTGTATGTGAGATGCGAGTAACGGGGTTATCGGTAAATAGAGGCTTGCCGTGTTCATCTTCATATTGACCATTGGCAAAGTTAAACAAGGCGCGTAAACAGCGCATGACATTATTGGCGGCTATTCCCTCGCCATTATCAACAATTTTTTTGTGGCGAGTGGCAACCATATCGCGGTCAATATCTTTGAGTGGCTTGTCTTGCCAGTCTGTTAAATGATTGTTGACCATTGCTTGATAGCCTTTCTTGGTGCTTTCAGCAAGACTGGCACGAATGGATAAATAATCTTCTAAGCATTGGCCTAGTGTGACACCTTTTACCCGTTCTGCTTTTTTGGCTTTGTTAGGGTCAATGCCAACCACCATTAAGCCTAATTGTTTACGCGCTTCGGTTCGGGCTTGGTCGATGGTCATAGCAGGGTAGCGGCCTAGTGTCACAGTGACAGGTTTGCCGTTTATTTTGCGAAACAACATAAAAGCCTTTATACCTGTTTTACCTACTCTTAGTCTTAATGCTGTTTCTACCGTATCGGTATAAGTATCCCTGTCTGTGGTTGGCAAGGGCAGGTTGTCTAATTTGTCTTTGCTAAACCTAAAGTTTTTAGTTTTATCCATAACGACACACCTAAATCATAATTTTGCTGGATTACTGCTGGATTACCCATGGATTACCGCTTAGAGTTATTTTAAACGTATCTCTAATGATAAGTCGTGAGGTCAACCCCTTGATAATACAGGGCTTGAGTGAGTTATAGTGTAGTACAGTTATTTGTAATTAGCTATTATCCTAAAACTCATAATGCTGGGGTCACAGGTTCGAGTCCCGTCATAGCCACCAAATAAATGCTTTAATATCAAAGCCTTGCAGAAATGCAGGGCTTTTTTATTGGGCATAAAAAACTAAAAGTGACCAAGACGTGACCAAAAAGTGACTAAAGAATTAAAACAGAGTTAGTAAGCGCGGCCTACTTGCTCAGTCTTCACAAGCTCACAAGCACGCTTCACGGCTTGCGACTTGCTCAAACTGGCAAGCAACCGCTCCAAGTGTTTTATAGAGTGTTGTCGCTATCGCTCCTTGTTTATCATCAAGCCCACAAGGGGCTTGTTTTTTTGGTTGATATTAGGTGGGTTCATTGGTTGAGACTGGCAGATAGTAAAGGCCACAACAAAAACAAAGCACATTACAAGGTTGTTGGGTTGAATCGCGCCACTAACCGCGAAGTGTTTAGATGTTTGAGACGATGATTAAAACCAAAACATAAAACAGAGTGTAATAATTGTTATGTAAAATATAATATGCAATTATAATATTTATTACATTAATACTATTTGAGATAAGGGCGACAACTGAACCGCCGCTTGTAGGTGTGAGGGTGACAAATGCGCGTAGCGCATTGTCACCTGTATTGAAGAATGACCCAAGATTCTTTGTAATGTCAGAATATCACCGCCAGCCATCATAAAGTGACTAGCAAAGGTATGACGCAGAATATGCGTTAATTGCCTTGGTGTATCAAAGCCACAACGCTCATAAGCCGAGCGGAACGCAGAACGGCAAGACATAAAGAGCCGCCCACTGGGGAGACCATACTCAAGTAAAACTTTTTGAACATCTGAACTAATAGGGACAGACCTACTTTGACCGTTTTTAGTTTTATGATAATGAACCTTGCCACCATAAACAGCATGACGCGGCAGACTTTCGGCTTCGTCCCATCTTGCGCCTGTGGCAAGGCATAGCAAGGCAACAGGATAACAATGCGTATTTGTGCTTTTTTGGCATTCACTCAGCAGTTGTTTAACGTGCTCAAGAGATAAAAACTGTAATTCTGTTTGGTCGGTTTTCATTTGTCGAATGGCTAAAATAGGATTATCACCATGCCAAGCACCCAAGCGCATTAATTCAGAGAACACGGCAGAAAGATAACGCTGTTCATGATTGATTGTCTCAGGTGTAACAGTTTTTAGCCGCTCAGTTCGATAGTTAGCCCATGCTAAAGCGTTAAACTCATTAGCCGAAGGATTACCCAACCGCTCAACAATAGCCAATGTACGAGAGTAACGATATTTAGCGTCTTTAAGTGTTGAGCCATGCAGCTTATGCCACAAATGCACTAAGTCCATTAAAGAGTCATCTTGTAAGTTAGTTGGCTTTTCTTCTTGTAAGGCTTCATTTTCAAAGCGTATAGCCGCAGATTTTGTTAAAAACCCTTTTTTTCTAATACGTTTTTTATCTTGATAAAAATCAGCAGTCCAAGTGCCGTTAGTTTCTTTTCTAGCAACCATTAGCCGCGCTCCGATGTTTGTTTAACTGGTTGAAGTTCAACAGGCGAGGAGTGGGCTACTTGCTCAGAGCGAAACGGGTCGAACGGCATACCGTCACCATCTACAACCGCGTCACATTGCTCCAGTGGAACGCTTAAAGTAGTACCCTGTTGAGTAACACAGCGACAAATTTCAGCTTGTTTAGTTTTGTGAAAAGAACGCATACAGCCCGCAAAACGCGGAAAGGTAACAGGTTGAGCCACGTCTTTATAATATGGCGCAGTGTGAGGCATGGTGGGCAATACAGGCGTAAAGTCTGCAATGGTTAAAGGCTTATCTTCTGCATTGGCTAACGATGAACCATAAAGACCATTGCTTTGATTTTGAGTAGGTATAGAAGAAACTTGGCCTTGCTTGGTTGTTTCTTCACTAGATTTAGAAATATTAGTTGCCGCCTTAGTTAAAAACCCAGCCCCCAAATATGCAGCAGTACCACCAAGCAAGAGCAAGGCAGAAAAAGCAATGACTAATTTTCTCGGTATCTTAAATTTATGCGTATCTACGGTAGTCGATTTATATTCACTAAAAATATGTTTAGGGAGTGTTAAGTGCTTTATTTCGGCTTCTTGCGTAGCATGATAGTCGTTAGGGTCATCAATACAGCGTTGCCATTTTCTTTGTGCAATTAAACGAGAGCCGTAAGCCCGATGATAATGTACATGCTCGCCCACTAACCGCCTAAAGTGAATATCAATAAACATGGGGTGTTGAGTAGTGCAATAAAAATCTAAACCCCTATGCCTATGCGTTTCAAAATCCGTTACCCATTCAGGGCTTACAGCATCTTTACGCTTAGGACGTAAGAACTGTTGAGCCTCATCACAAAAAATCACCGAGCCTTCGGGCAAGTGTACCCATTCTTCTAATGATTCTAACTTTTCTATATTGTGCTTGGCATAGTCTAATCCATTTACAGGCGTAGCATATTTTGGCCTGTTTTCTATGGCTAAAAACTCAGCCAAGGTAAAGGAAGTTTTACCTGCACCCGGTACGCCTGTTATTAAATATAACATTAGCGACCACCTGCACCAGTGCCAACACCTTTTAAGGAGTTAGTTAATGCTTTCATTGATGCAGTAGCAAATTTAAGCGCAGCCCCTGCCATAATACAAGCAACAATAAGCGACACATGGCGCGAGACTTGAAAGAACTCAAAAAACTGAGCCACTACAGGTAATTGAGAAGCCCAAGAGCCAGTAGAAGCAGCGTCAGTTATTGCCCTTGTAGATAATTGAGAGAATAACGGCATAATAATATTGCTCATCATGTCATAAATAACATAAACAGCCGCACCCCCTGCTATGAGTCTAAATAATGGCTCAAAAAATATAGCTAATAATCTAAACATTTTTAAACCCTCACAAATGAACTATACAAAATCTTTAAACACATAAGATTTACGATTAAATGTAATAAAAAGCGCATTAGTTGAAACAAAGGACAAGCCTTTGAAAGTGGGACAGTGATAGTACGATTCATCACAGAAACAGTAAAATCAGCAGGACAAGAACCCGAAGAAGCAGGAACTAAAAAAGATTTAACATCATCACTATAAGAGGTCAAAGAATCCAAAGCAGCAGTAACCCGTGAATCACCTGTATTAGTGCCAACCTCGGCATATTGAGAATCACTGCCCTCTGGAATACCTGTTAAAGCCTTTTGTAAATCACAACCAGTTTGCCAGTTTTGCTGAATAAGCCCACATTGAACTATATCGCCTGAACACTCAGGAGAAACGAGGCAATCATTAGAGGCGGTCGCACTTTTGGGGGTATTAACATCATCAACAACGCACTTGCCTAAACTATTTCTAATTTGACCACTAGGGCATACACCCGAGCCGTCAGCACATTTACCCAAAGCGTCAGCAGTTGAACCATCTTTACAACCTGTACCATCGGGAGGGTCATTAGAATTATTGCCAACACACATACCCGAAGAATCACGAGTTTTACCAATAGGACAAGAAGCTTTGCCATCTGGACACATGCCCGATTTGTCAGGAAGCGCACCGCCAGCGCAACCAGTACCACGAGGGTCATTAGAGCAAAGGCCAGTTGTAATATTTTTAACTTGACCAACAGGGCAAGAGTTAGCTTTAGGGTCAGGGGAGCAAGTACCAAGATTGTCACGAACTTGACCAACGGGACATTTTGTAGCATCAGCATACGGTACGCATACGCCCGAATTATTTTTAATTTGACCAGCAGGGCAACCAGTCTCAGGCGTAGGGTCGGTGGGGTCATCGTCTGGGTATGTTGGGTCATCAGGTGAAACACAAACCCCGTTTGAGTTTGGCTTTTCACCTTGTACGGGGCAAGGAGAGTCTGGTAGTTTGTTATCAATACACGCATCAATGCCATTAATATTAGTTGGTTGCGGCTTGTCAGCAGGACAAATGCCATCATCTGGTAATGGTACAGCTTGATAAAGAGCAAGAGCAGCTAAACTTAAAGGGTCGGGTGCTTGTGTGTCAGATATACCAGTATATTTATAAGTAGCAGAGCAATAAGCAGTACCCGAAGCCTTACCATTGTCAGTAGTTTTATAAAAAGCATTTGTTAAATTATTAGAAACCAAAGAACCTATACATTTATTAGTATCAGTTACAGTTGAGGCAGCACCAGTTAATAAAACCTTACCGTCACAAGTACCATTTTGTAAAGTACCCGTATTACAAGAAAAAGAACCACAGGCAGAAGCACCCGAAAACTCTTGGTCTTTTAAAGCATTACAAGGGTCTGCAACACATTGAGCAGTACAGCCAATAAGTTCAAATTTCTCGCCATCGTTGCAAGTATGAGTCATTTTTTGAGCAGATGTGACATGATCAATTGATTTAGTAGCATTATCATAATAAAGACCAGTAGGGCCATAACTAGGAGGCGTTTCAGAATAGCGAACATTTATATCTGAATAGCCAAAATAATCACAACCTTCTTGTACATAACGATATTGATACTTGCGAGTAACTCTAGAAAACGCAGTCGCACAAAAACCAGAATAACCTAAAGCACACTGATTAGTACCAGTTAAATCTTTATAAAAAACATGTGTAGTTGCAGCAAAAGCCGAACTCACAGCAAAACAACATAAAGCTAAAAATAAAAATGTGCTAAATATGAAACGATGAGAAGCCGACATTTTTAGTTTTAACCTCATTTAATAAATTGGGGCATTACTGCCCCAAAAACAGAAAAAAACAGCTTAGAAGAAAGCCGCTTTAACCCATTTAAAGACAACTGCAATACCAGCTAAGGTAATCAATGCCAAACCAACGGCACTAATCGCGCTTGTGCCGTCAGTGACCAAAGCACCAGTAGCAGCAGTTACATCAATAGCCGCTTGAGAAGCACCAGCAGCCAACAACAAAGCCGAACCCGTCAAGGGTTTTACTAAGTCAATTTTTTTCATAATTTAATCCCCATGGTATTTAGGATAATTTTAAAAGCCGCCCAAAGAGCGACCAAGACCATAACAGCAGCTATCAACGATGAAGTATCAGCAGCCGTCAACAACTCCCCCGACAATTCAGCTTGTAAAGGCTGATTAGTTGGAGGGGTGTACGTTTGCCACCCTGTAGAACATGAAAGGGCTTGACTGTTTGAGACATTGCCAGCAGTCACAGAGCCATTACAGGAGTAATACACGGTAGCCATAATTTACTGCCTATGTTCCAAAACCACAGAAGCATCGATATAACAAACAAAATGATGGAATTGTTCAACGTGCATCATTTCTGCCGTTTCTTGTGCTTCTTCTTCACTTAAAAACATGCCAGCTTCTGTTAAAAAAGGCGTGAACATCACGTCACCATCGGGTGAGGGTGCTAAGAACTGCATATTTTCTAAGTCTTGCAAAATAATCACCCGTGTGAGCATGATTAAGCCCCTTTAGTTGGTGCAATAGGCACAAGAGCCGTCATTTGTGTTTTTTGCATTTTGCCCGTAGTCACTATTTCTAAAGTGGCAGTAGCTTCAAAGGGAAAAGCTAAACCTTTAAACTTTTCAAACTCATTGGATAGGCCGAGTGTGTATTCAGCAACCGCGAAGCCTTTGGCATTGCCTTTTGTTTCGTCCAGTGGTGTTTCTACATAGACTTTGGTGCTGTCATAGGCTTGGCCGTTATCCATAGAACCTTTGTTAGCTTTCATGCCTAAGACTTTGATTTTTGATTGAAACTGCATAATGTGTACTCTCTGTTAAAAATAGGCGTTAATAAGCCGATACCCACTCACCGCCCTTGAGTGTTGGCTGTCCGTTCAATAGCGACCAATCTATTTCTAAAATAGGTTTAGACATGGCCGCTAATGCACTAAGTTTTGATTGTTCTAACTCGTGGGCAAATTTGCCGCAGGTGTTTAAATCTTTTAATGTTTGTTTTAAGCGTTTTGGGACTATTTCAGGGTCAGGGTGTGATATTTTTGCTAAGAACTTGTCATCATCATTAAAATAATTACGCAAAAAAGTAATATAAGCACCCATTTGAGTCTTAACTATCTCTATGGAACGCTCAAAAGTAATAGAAGCCGCTTTTTGTTTAACTTTGATTCGTTCAGGCGTAGTTATTTCACTTTTAAGAAACGCTAAGCAGGGATAAGTTCCCAAAAAGTAATCGGAGGGCGTTAATAAAATATCTAACGGAATCAATCTATCAGAGCTTTTAAGCTCAATTTCGGCACGAGTCCAAGCACTCTCTATATCACCTTCTTTTTTGCCTTTTTCGTAAAAACGGGCAAATTTGCCCGATTCACGAGAGCCGATATATAAAGTACGACCACGACCATTAGGCCGATGCCAGTTACCCCGTTTCTCTATGTTAGGGGCATTGGCACACAAGGACATATTACCTTCAACCCATTGAGCCTCAGCCCATTCAGGGGTAATGAATTTAGATTCAAAGTCATCATGTGCTAAATCAATACGGGTTAGTTGTGGGCGTTTAGCGGTATTAGTTAAAAACTGGTAGAGCCTACGTTCCCAACCCTCAGCAGCGTGTAAACAGCCCGAACCATTCAAAACAATCATTAAGGTGTCACGTTGGCCGCCATAACAGACAAAGCCAAAACCATCACCCAAAACCCAAGAATTACGATAAAAATTAAGAATTTTTCCGTATTCGGCAGTCACACCAAAACCAAAAATTTTATGACAAAGACGAGACGCTTCAATAACGTAATCTTGAGCATCAAATAAGCACTTGCCTGATGTTGCTAAAAATGTGTCCTGATGAACGGTCAAATTAACCCAGTCAATAACCGCACAATGACCCACGGCAGGAATACGAGTAGGCATTATCTTTATTTGACCGTCAGACATCACAAGCTCAACTTGCTGCATTTTCGCTATATCGTGCGCTTTTGTAGAGCCACTACCGAGAGTTTCCCCCATGTTATTAATGGGGGACTCAACCTCGTGTTTTTGGTGGGGCAGGCGTGGTTTTTTGGGGCGTGCGCGCCCCGTCGTGGGAAGGTGTTCCTGCACGACTGGGGCGGCTGCGCCTTGCCCATGCTCGTCAAAACCGAATATTTTTTGTACATCTTGTTTTTGCTTAATAGCTTTAAGCTCATAAGGTGTTGTTTGTTTCATCTTAGCCATGATTTTGCCCCCAAAGGATAGAGTGAGGAAGCAAAGGAACAACCATAGACCACTTGGCGCGAGCTAAGACAACAGATAAAGGCTCATTTTTATAAACACTATGAATAACACATAAGCCCGAAGGGCAAGAAAGCCCCATAGAAACAAGCAAATGCGAAAGCTCAGAAACTAAGCCTGTAAATTCTTGTTTAGTTGCAGAGTCACACCACACCAAACGAACGCCCGAAGTAATAGGCACAGAATCGGAGTCAACATATTGTTTTAATTTTGGAGATGACAAAACTGGCATATTCATTTTTAAACCTCGTAATCACCTTGGCAAAAAATCGTTTTGCCTAAATAAAGCTCAGACCGAAATTTATGCAAATTAACCACACGGCGGCGGCCTATTTTTACGGTTGGTATGGTATTTGTTTCGACCCAGCCGCGTACAACGTCAGGCGATACGTCAACCATTTGCGAAAACACATCCAAAGAGCAAAACGGAGAGTCTCTAAAATCGTGTATTTGTTGAGGCTTTAATTCTGCCGAAAACCCCACTATTGCAGACTGTTCCATAAAATTGCCTTATAATCAGAAAACAGTACGACCCAAAGGCCGAAATAAATTTATTTAGTCAAACTATTTGACTAAATTATTGTTTAACGCACATAGTTTGTCAAACTATTTAACTAAGGTTTTTGAATTAAATGTCATCAATAGACGAAAGACTAAGAGTAATAGCCACAAAAGCAGGGCTAGACAGACTAATAAGAGAGACTTCTATTGGGACGAATAGATGGCGGACTGTGCTTTACAACAAAGAAATAAGAATAAGCACAAACGAAGTTGAAGAAATAACTAAAATATTTCCCCAATACGCATATTGGATTACAACAGGGCAAATAATTCCAACGGCTGGACAAGTCAGTCCAGACTACGAAGAGCTTGCAAGGCAAGAGCCTCAAAAGTCAGGGACACACGACTAGCTAGCAGGATGCTAGAAAGATGGGGCAATAAAGCAAATTTGATTATCAACAAGGAGAAGCGCAATGGCTAAATTTTTAAATACCAGTGCAACAAACTATTTTTTAGAGGAAATGATTAAGTCCGCTAAAGAGCGGTTAATTTTAATAAGCCCTTTTTTAAAATTAAATGACCGAATGAAAGAGTTATTGGAAGACAAAAATCGTCTAAAAATTGATGTACGTATTGTGTATGGCAAAAGCGAATTACAGCCCGAAGAAACAAATTGGCTAAAAAGTCAACAATACATCAGAACAAGCTTTTGCAAAAATCTTCATGCAAAATGTTATCTAAATGAAGAGTCTTGCATCATTACAAGTTTGAATTTATATGAATTCAGCCAAGTTAATAATAATGAAATGGGTCTCTGTACACGACAATTTTTTTAAGTCTATGAAGTATTTGACATTTTATCAT
>ERZ724520.96-NODE-96-length-43936-cov-21.972995_pt1 | contig 43936 bp, 35 predicted proteins | sample MGYA00376053_ERZ724520 | MGnify/ENA primary metagenome ERZ724520 (study PRJEB28724, sample SAMN07190886) | activated sludge metagenome | isolation source: activated sludge of sewage treatment plant in Hong Hong | place: USA: Christiansburg, Virginia | collected...
CCAAAAGAAGAGTTGAGTGAGCCAGAAATTTCATTGAATAACACGGGTGTTCATTTTAATACTTTTGGTGCAGAGCATATTGAGCAAGGTGCATTTCACCAAATGTATACAGCTGTTAAATTGCCTGTTGCAGTTGCAGGGGCATTAATGCCAGATGCACACCATGGTTATGGTTTGCCAATTGGTGGTGTATTGGCAACAAACAATGCAGTTATACCTTATGGTGTGGGTGTTGATATTGGTTGTAGAATGTGTTTATCAATTTTTGATATTGACGCAAAGGAGCTGACCAACAGAGAACAGTTTTTTGCAAGAGAAATAAATGAAGCTACTTTATTTGGAAGTGGAGCTCAATTTATGCAAGCAGAAAATCATGAAGTGATGGAGCATGAAGCATTCCAATCTACTCCTTTACTAAAAGGGTTACATGGAAGAGCTTGGAAACAATTGGGAACTTCCGGTAGCGGAAATCACTTTGTTGAATTTGGTGAAATTACAGTAGCAACTAAAGATGAAATTTTAGGTGTTGAACCTGGAATTTATGTTGGGTTACTTTCTCATTCAGGCTCAAGGGCATTGGGTGCAAGAGTTGCAGAACATTACACCAAAATTGCCATTGGCAAAAGAAGATTGCCACACGATGCTAAAAATTTAGCATGGCTAGATTTGAATGAAGCAGAAGGACAAGAGTATTGGATTGCTATGAATTTAGCAGGTGATTATGCAAGTGCTTGTCACCACATTATTCATGCAAAAATTGCAAAACAGTTGGGCAGAAAACCAATGAGAATGGTGGAGAACCATCACAATTTTGCTTGGAAAGAAATGCTAGATGGACACGAAGTAATTGTACATAGAAAAGGAGCAACACCAGCAGGTAAAAATGTATTGGGAATTATTCCAGGATCTATGACTGCCAATGGATACATTGTAAAAGGCAAAGGTGAAGTTGCATCAATCAATTCTGCATCGCATGGAGCAGGAAGACAAATGAGTAGGAGTAAAGCTATAGCTAACATTTCTAAGAATGCATTACATGCCGAATTGGAAAAACATGGTGTAAAATTGTTAGGAGGTGGTTTAGATGAAGCTCCATTTGCTTATAAAGATATTGAGTTGGTAATGCAAGCCCAAACTGCATTGGTTGATGTGGTTGGAAAGTTTGTTCCTAAAATTGTAAAAATGGACGGAACTGCTCCAAAGCCTTGGAGGAAAACGACCAATAGATTAGAAGGAGAATAATAGAAAGCCGTTACATTGTAACGGCTTTCTATTATTCAAATATGGATGAATCATCTATCTGCATTACCTTGTGTGTACTTTAGTTAATACAATACAATTGTACAATGAAAAAAATAATATTAATTCTTTCGCTTTTTTGTAGCCTTAACTCATTTGCTCAAAGCTTTATTGATTTAAATACTTCTTTTATTGAATTGTATAAAAAAGGAGATTATACTGCTGCATTGTCTATTGGTATTAAGGCTGTAGAACAAGCCAAAAAAGAATTTGGTACTTCACACATAAACTATGCAATTGCAGTACACAATGTTGCAGAAACGTATTACAAACTAAAAAAATTCAATGATGCATTGCCCTATTATCAACTTGCAATAAATAGTTATACTGCTGCTACAAAAGAAGAAAATATTAAAGATATAGCATTGTGCAATAACAATATTGGAACAATTTTTTTAGTGAATAAACTATACGATTCCGCAGCCTATTATTTAGAAAAATCCTATACTTTTTTTATTGAACACATTGATGAAAACTATATTAGTGCAATTGGTGTAATGAACAATTTAGGAGATTTGTATTTGCCACTTGAACAGTTTGAAAATTGCAAAAAGGCATTCATTAAAATTTTACCAGCAATGGAAAAAAAGGAAGGTTTTTTTAGTACAAATTATCGAACAACATATGCAAATTTAATGTATTGTTTACAGCAAGCTAAAGATTATGAAAACTTAAAAATATGGGCTACAAAATTATTGCCAGCAACAACAAAGAAATATGGTAAAATTTCGGCAGAATATGCTGAAATTAATTATCAGTTAGGAAATGCTTATAGTAAATTAAAGCAATTTGATTCTAGTGTTTATTTTTATAAAGAAGCTTACAAGGCTTATATAATTGTTGAAAATACTAAACCAACCAATAACATAGGGTTTACTGCCAACAATATTGGGTTGGCATATATGGAGTTGAAACAATACGATTCAAGTGCTACATACTTGGAAGTTTCGTTTGATTATTTTGTAAAACATGCAAAAGATGAATATGACAATGCAGCACAAATAATGGAAAATCTAGAAGAGTTGTATATGCCCATCAATGAAACTAATAAAATGGTGATGGTGTATCAACGTTGGCTTCCAGTAGTTGAGGCAAAGCATGGAATTTTTGAAGATAATTATTTTACAGTAGTCAATAAAATTTCTAAAATAGCATCCGAACCAAACCAATTACAAAACCTACAAAAGCAACTTGTAAATCTTATAGAAAAGTTTGAAGTTCAAAAGAAAATTACAGACAATATTTGGTATGCTGAATATGTTTATCTACTAGCAAAATGTTATAGAAACTTAGAGAAAAATGAAATATCTATTACAACTTATAATAAAGCTATTGCATTGTACAATGCTTTATCTAAAGGCGTTGTTAATAAAAATATTTCCATTTGTAACAATGATTTAGGTATTATTTATTTGAATATGCAGAAATACGATTTGTCGGCAAATTTCTTTCAAAAAGCATTTGACTATTTTATAAAGAATAACAATTCAGAAACAGATTATAAAAATTTAGTTGTAATTGGTGATAATTTGGTAACTGTATTTAACTCTAACAATAGAAATTTAGGAATAAAGAAAGTTTGTGAACAAATGTTGCCAATTATTGAATTGGAAGAAACTGAAGTATCTGAAAATTATAGTTTATTCTTATATAATTTATGTTCTGCATTAAGGTTCGTACATGATTATATTGGCATGGAAAAAAGAGTACAAGAGTTGCTCACCATTCGATCTAAATTAAATGGAGAAAATTCTTTAGAGTTTGCCGAAGCCTTAGATTATTCTGGCTTATGCCAAGTAGAATTAAACAATTTTGTGAAAGCCGAATCTGAATTAAATCGATCTTTCAAAATAAAAAAAGCTTTAGGTAATAAAGCCAACAAATCAATTGTACTCACATACATCGCATTGGGAAATTTAAAAAGTGGAATGGGCAATTACAATGCAGCATATCAATATTATGGAAATGCTGCAAAAATTTACGAACAAGCAAATGATACCGAAAATTTTGATTATATAACAATACTTCAAAGTTGGGGATACACTTATATTGAAGGCTCTCGTTATGCCGACGCAAAAGAGATGTTGCTTAAAGTGTTAAAACTACAATCGAAGTTTGAAGGTGAAAATTTTTCACGAAATGCAGCTGTATTGGTTTCTATTGCCAATGCTGAATTTCAATTAAATGAGTTGAGTGCAGCACAAGAACATACACAAAAAGCAATGTTTATTGCCAATCAAAATAAAGGGCTGTTGACCGATGTAATTGCAACTGCCAAAAGCATATTTGCTTTGTTAGAACACAAAATGGGCAATAGTATTAAAGGGGTTGAGCTAATGCAAGAATCTGTTGACTTAAACAAACAATTGTATGGGGAATCTAGCAGTCGTGTTGCATTAACATATACTACGTTTTCTCTAATTTATCAGGAAATCGGACGATATGCCGATGCTGAATTGGTACTTCAAAAAGCAATGGCAATTCAGAAAAAAATCTTTGGAACAAAACATCCCGAATATGCAATGAGTTTAATGAATTTGGCAATGGTAAAAACCATGCAAGGTGGCAATGAAATGGCCATAGATTTATTGAAAGAAAGCATGAACATTTATATAAGTAAAGGCCTTGCAGGTACTAGTAATTTTATTAAAATATTAAGCAACCTTACGTTTATAGTTGATAAACTTGGGTTGTATGCAGAAGCTAAAAAATTACAGTTACAAACATTGGGAATTTTAGATGAAAGAAAAGATACATCGTCTTATATACGCTACATGATAATGAACAATTTGTCTACAACTTGTATTAGATTAAACGAGTTCAATGAGTCAGTTCAATATAGTAAAAAGGCACTTTCTTTAATAGAAAAATCGCAAGGAAAAAAATCAATTGAGTATATTAAATCTAGCAACAACTTAATTTTAGGGTATAGAAAATTGGGCAATATTGCTGTAGCAAAAGAATTAACCAAAGAACAACTTGTTTTATGCAAAGAGGTTTTAGGCAATGACGCTGAGTTGTTGGCTACAATATATTTTAATGAAGCCATTTTTGCCAATGAAGAAAATAATTATAAAGCAAGTGCAGGTTATCTTGAAAAAACTACTCAAATTTTATTCAATAATTTTAAGCAAAATTTTTATACCTTAAGTGAAAAAGAGAAGCTTGCTTGGTGGCAAGAAAAAGATTACATATTTGCATTTTACCCATCTTTATTAATTAAATATCCAGAAGCATCTAACGAAATAGTTGAGAGTTATGTAAATACTCAATTGCAAATAAAAGGCTTTGTACTTTCAGATGCAACTGTAGCCTTGCGTAGAGCAAGAACCAATGGAGATAAGGAATTGGTTAAATTGATTGATGATTGGCAATCGGCAAGAACACTGTTGTCTAAACAATTGTCGTTGCCGATAGTAGAAAGGTATTATAATGTAGATAGTATAGCAAAAATTGTAAACAACTCAGAAAAAATCATCAATCAAAAAGCAGCAGGTGTAATTAGCATTCAAGAAAACAATGTAGTAAATTGTAAAGTCATACAGGCTAGTTTAAAAGTTGGTGAAGCAGCCATTGAGTTTGTTCGATTTCCGTTTTATCGTTTTTCAACTTATACTGATACAGTAAGATATGCTGCAATTATTATTCAAAAAAATCAGCCTCCAAAATTTGTTTCCATTGGTACCGAAGATCAAATTAAATGGTGTTTAACAGGAGGTAAAAATAATACTAAAGAAACAAGGGTAAATTCTTTGTACAGAAGTTCAATTAATAAGAGTGGATCTGCTGAAACCTTTGCTGGTGATAGTTTGTACAGTATTATTTGGAAGCCGTTGATGCCCTATTTAAACAACATTAATTCTATTGCATATTCACCAGATGGACTGTTGCATAAAGTTGCATTCAATGCTTTGCCAATGGTTCCGAAAGAAAAATTATTAATAGATGAGTTTCGTTTGAATCAATATTCTAGTGTTAGACAAGTGGCTGCAAAGTCTACTCAAGTAGCTGTATACAATTCAATGTTTTTATTGGCCAATCCAGATTTTAATACACTCACTCAAACTAAAAACAACAATGGTGCTGGTGTACAGTTTAATGCAACAACAGGCAATGCCGAATGGGTTGCTTTGCCTGGAACAATTAAAGAAATGGATGCCATTCAAAAAATATGTGAAGTACGGAATGTAGCATTTACAAATGTTTCAGCTACACAAGCAACTGAAGAAAAGTTTAAATCTTTAAGTAATCATTCACCCTCAATACTTCACCTTGCTACACATGGGTTCTTTTTACCAGATCCAAAAGATAAACCAAATTCAGTAGGTGAAAATAGTTATGCCTTAGCGGATGACCCATTGTTAAGAAGTGGAATTATAATGGCTGGTGCAAACAAGGCTTGGAGTGGGGAACAAATTCCATTGGGTGTTGAAGACGGTATTGCAACTGCTTATGAAATTGCACAACTGGATTTAAGTAAAACACAATTGGTTACATTAAGTGCATGTGAAACTGCTTTAGGAGATTTGCAAGGAACTGAAGGTGTATTTGGTTTGCAGAGAGCTTTTAAAATTGCAGGTGTTAAAAATTTAATTGTTAGTTTATGGCAAGTGCCAGATAAAGAAACTGCTGAGTTAATGACTTTGTTTTACAGCAACCTATTTGTGCCCAATGCCAATGTTAGAGAAGCGTTTAATAAAGCACAAAGAGAAATGAGAAGTAAATATCCACCATTTTCTTGGGCTGCATTTGTATTGGTAGAATAGTTAATTCTATTGATGGGTACTAAAATTTGGAGTATAATAAAAAAATAATCTATAGGTTTTGTTGGCATTGTATTGATATCCTGATTCTTTTTGTTGATACAAATACATGTAGCCAGCATCAAAGCTCAATGTTTTGCTGATTGTTTGTTTAATACCCAAAAAAAGCCTGTTTTGATCAAATGTATTGTAAACAATTTTTTCGCCAAACTGTAAACAAATTTCATCAGAAATCACCAATGACGGAAGTTGCTTGTTTTTAAAAATTGGAATTGTAATACTTAATAAATAACGTATTCGTTCTGTGAAATTGAGTGTGTCCGATTTTTTATTATGAACTATTTTTTCACTCCATCGTTGCTCACTTCTCAATCTTTGTACAATTGAAACATGATTTGTTCTACTTACCAATTGCACTTGCTGATAAACTCTATTTTCATTTAAAAATGTAGAAGAGTTAGTTGGTGCAATCCACATGTGAGCATATCCTAATGCAACTGTTAAGTCTGGATTCATCCAATAGTTAACGGCTCCTCTTAAAAAATAAAAATTTGATTGAGCAAAAAAATCTGTTCTTCTTATATGTGCATCTGCAATAAAGCCCCAGTTTTTATGTAATTTAACAGTACTGTTTATGCTAAGCCACGTTTGCTCTTGTGTAGTAACTTCTTTGCTTTGTGCATGTACATAAAAACTGTTACCAATAAAGATAAATAAAAAGCAAAGTAGCAATAAGCGTTTCATACAATTTGTATTAACTAAAAAACAAGATGAGTAGTTGTGCAGCCAATATTCTAAGAATCATGGTTAATGGATATACAGTTGCATAAGTAGATGACGGAATATCGTTTCCTGCAATTTTTAATGCAAATGCAAGTGCAGGAGGATCGGTTGAAGCACCAGCCAATAAACCACAAATTTCAAAATAGGTTTTCTTGAAATATTTATATGCAATTAATCCTGTAACAATCAATGGAATCATAGTAATACCAACGCCCATGCCCATCCATTCAAATCCTGAACCATCTGCAAAAGCCGATGACAAAGTTGATCCACTTTCTAAACCAACACTTGCCAAAAAAAGTGCAATGCCCAATTCTCTAATCATTAAGTTGGCACTATAAGTTGTATAACTATTTAAATAAAATGCACCACCAAATCTGCTCAATAATAAAGCAATAATTAAAGGTCCTCCAGCCATACCTATTTTAACAGCAATTGGAATATTTGGAATATGAAAAGGAATACTACCAATTACAACACCTAAAACAATCCCTAAAAAAATAGGAGCTAAATCAGGTGCTTCCAAACGTTTTAATGAGTTGCCTACTGCATTGGTAATTTGATCAACTCCTTCAACTGTACCTACAACTTTTATGGTATCGCCCAATTGTAAATATACATTTCCATGAGGAACGATTTCTATACCAGCACGGTTTAAACGGGTTAAGGTAAAATCGTGTTGATGCATTTGTGGAATATCGCCTAAACGTTTATGTGTAATGGCAGGTTGAGTTACAACTATACTTCTCGATATTAAACCACTTTCTACTTTCTTTAAGTTTATGCTCGATTCTCCTCCAACTAATATTTTGAGTTGTTCTATTTGCGATTTATTGGCAACAATTAACAATACATCATTTTCATGTAAAATGGTATCGGGCGTTGGTGTAATAATTGTTTCATTTTGTAAAATTCTTGAAATAACAATGGGCTCTCTAATCAATTCAAATATTCTACGAATGGGTTTATTTTCAAGTTGTTTGTTTTCTAAAACTAAGTGAATGGATACAGGCTTTTTGGAACGAACGAAATTTAGTTTTCTGTGGAGTTCTCTTTCTCTTTCAATATTTATTCCCAATATTTTTCTAAGTAATATCAGTGAAAAAATAATCCCAAAAACACCTAAAGGATAAGCAATGGCATAAGCCAATGTTACTGTTTGAGTATTGCCACCATTTATATTTAAATCTTTTATGGCAGCTTGTGCAGCTCCTAAACCTGGTGTGTTGGTTACTGCACCACTCATTACACCAGTCATTTCAGCAATATTATTTTTTGTAAAATAGAAAAAAACGAGTGTTACAATCACTCCAAGTGTTACTGCAATTGCTGCTAGAATATTGTTGTTAATAGCATTCTTTTTTAAAGAGGCAAAAAAGCCTGGACCAACTTGTAAACCTATAGAGTATACAAAAAGTATTAACCCAAATTCTTTTAAAAAATGACCAATTTCTTTGTTAATTGAAATGCCAAAATACGAGAATAAAATTCCTACAAATAAAACCCACGTTACGCCCAATGCTATACCAAATATTTTTAGCCTGCCTAACCAAATACCAATTGAAATAACCAAGCCATATATAAGAACTGTTTGTGCAATTGATTGCTCTGTAAACAGTTGTGTAAACCAATTCATACAATGTTGTTAAAAACAAAAACAACTATTACTATATAATTTGTTCTAATTCGCTTTAATTAATATAGTAACAGTTGTTTGCATTTGTGGTGAAATTTAAATACAGTCTTTTGAAAAAATACATAGCTGCATTTAACATTTATCTTTCTGGTTGAAGCTCCCAATGTTCTGGGCTTCTCCAAAGAGATGATAGCAAAAGCTCTCTAATAAAGAAAAATTCTTTAGGTAGTTTATCGTACATTTTAGAGAACAATTCTTCATGGCCAAACAATTCTTGTTTCCATGGTTCTCTATCAATACTCATAATCTTGTTAAAGTCGTCTCTAGTAAAATTTTCCAAGCCTGTCCAATCTAAATCTTCATATCTCGGCATCCATCCAATTGGAGATTCAACAGATGACGCATTGCCATTGACACGTTGTACAATCCATTTTAAAACCCTCATATTTTCTCCAAAACCTGGCCACAAAAATTTTCCATTTTCATCTTTTCTAAACCAGTTTACACCAAAAATTCTTGGAGCATTGGGCAATGTACGACCAAACTGTAACCAATGATTTACATAATCACCAATATGATAACCCATAAAGGGTAGCATTGCATATGGATCTCTGCGAACTTTACCAATTTCCCCAAATGCAGCAGCAGTCATTTCGCTGCCCATAGTTGCTGCTGTGTACACACCAAAATTCCAGTTGAAAGATTGATATACCAATGGTATAGTTGTACTTCTTCTTCCACCAAAAATAAATGCTTCTATATGTACACCATTTGGATTGTTCCAGTCTTTATCAATTGCAGGATTTTGATATGCAGGAGCTGTAAATCTTGAGTTTGCATGTGCTGCAGGCAATCCACTTGCAGGGTCATAAGCTTTGCCATGCCAATCCGTTAATCCTTCAGGAATTTCTTTAGTTAAACCTTCCCACCAAACATCTCCATCTTTTGTAATGGCAACATTGGTAAAAATTGTATTGGCTTTAATACTCTCCATTGCATTTGGATTGGTTTTGTAGTTGGTGCCTGGAGCAACTCCAAAATATCCTGCTTCGGGATTGATGGCATAGAGCTTTCCGTCAGTGCCTTTGTGAATCCAAGCAATATCATCGCCTACAGTTGTAACTTTCCAATCTTGTAAACCTTCAGCAGGAATCATCATTGAAAAATTTGTTTTACCACAAGCACTTGGAAAAGCTGCAGCTACATAAGTTTTTTGTTGATTGGGAGATTCAACACCAAGAATTAGCATGTGTTCTGCCAACCAACCTTCTTCTTTACCCATAACAGAAGCAATACGTAAAGCAAAACATTTTTTACCCATTAATGCATTTCCTCCATAGCCACTTCCATACGAAATAATCAATCTTTCTTCTGGAAAATGGGAGATGTATTTTGTAGTTGGATTGTTTGGCCATAAAGTATCTTTTTCGTCACTACCTAAAGGTGCACCAACGGTATGTAAACATTTTACATATCCATCTTTTACTATGTAAGGGTAAATGGCTTCTCCCATTCTTGTCATAATATGCATGTTAACAACAACATATTCTGAATCGGTAAGTTGTACACCATAACGTGCATAAGGAGATCCAACAGGCCCCATACAAAATGGAATTACATACAGTGTTCTTCCACTCATAGAGTCTTTCATCAAACCATTTAAAATAGTTTTCATTTCAACAGGATCCATCCAATTGTTGGTTGGTCCAGCATTTTCTTTAACTCTACTACAAATAAATGTTTTGTCTTCTACACGAGCCACATCACTTGGGTCGCTAAAGCAAGCAAAACTATTGGGTCTTTTTTCTTGATTCAATTTTTTAAATGTGCCTTTATGAACCAACGTTTCACAAAGTGAGTCATATTCTTCTTTAGAGCCATCGCACCAATGTATTGCAGTTGCATTACAATAACTAGCAATGGTTTTAACCCACTGTTCTAATTCTACTTTTGCAGGTGTTACTGTTTGAAAAGGAAATTCTTTTTCTTGAAACATGTTAATTGAATTTATAAGTGAATATTCAAAGTGCCTGATAGGAAAAGAGATTTTTGCATTACCAGAATCGCTTCAATTGCATACGCAAGATGAGTTCTATTTTGGTTTAATTCAATGACTAAAATCATTCTATTAAAATAAGTATGATGTGTTTATAGGGTAGTTAAATTTTTCATTTTCTTAAATGTAAATATTTTTTTGAAATCTGCTTTCTAATTAGTGGAAACTTCAGCAATAAAATATCTTTAGAATATGATTTGAAAAATAATTTGGTTTATATTGTAAACTACTTTATGTTTGTTCTATCAAACTGAAAATAGATGAAAAAATTAGTACTTCCTTGGTTAATTATTTTGTTGGCATTTACAAGTGCTATGGCACAAACAGTTGTAAAAGGAACAGTAAAAAGCAATAGGAATAAACCATTATCTGGAATTAGTATTACACTCATTAATAGTTATGATGGAGCAACTTCCGATTCTTTAGGCAACTATAGTTTTTCAACAACAGAAAAAGGGAAGTTTATGTTAGAAGCTAAGAGCCTTGGATTTACACCTGTAACACAACCTATAGAATTAGAAGGAAAAATTGTAATCTTGGATTTTATATTGAAAGAAGAAATTAGTGAATTAAAAGCTGTTGTTGTTTCTGCTGGAAGTTTTGAAGCAGGCGATAAAAAAAGGGCTGCAACTGTGTTATCGGCTTTAGATATTTATACAACAGGTGGAGCCAATGCAGATATTACTGGAGCAGTTAAAACCTTACCAGGTGCACAACAAGTTGGCGAACAAGAAGGCTTATTTGTACGTGGTGGTGCAGGCTACGAAACCAAACAAATGATAGATGGAATGGTAGTAAACAATCCATTTTTTAGTGGTGCCCCAGATATTGCAACACGAGGTAGATTTTCTCCATCTTTATTTAAAGGAAATGTGTTTAGTACTGGTGGTTATAGTGCGTTGTATGGGCAAGCATTAAGTAGTGTTTTGTTATTGGAAAGTATCGATTTACCCAATCGTTCCGAAGCTAGTGCATCGTTAACTACAGTTTTTGTTGGTGCAGGCTTTCAAAATTTGGCAAAGAATAAAAAGTCATCATTTGGTATTAATTATGGTTACACCAATTTGTTGCCATACTTCTCTATTGTAAAACAAAAACCAGATTATTTTGCTATGCCTGAGTTTCATAGTAGCGATGCAAACTTTAGAATTAAAACTAAAAAAGGGGGTATGATTAAATATTATACCACATTTGCGTCAAGTCAATTAGGGTTGAGAAATGCTGATATAGATAGTGCCAATTTAAAAAATGCTTTTGGCTTAAATAATTTAAATTGGTACAACAATTTATCGTACAGAGAAAATTTAAGTAATGGCTGGAAAATGCAATTGGGCTTAAGTTATAGCACCAATGTAGATAAAATTACCAACACCATTCAAAACCAACAAAATCAACCTGTAACAACATCTGTAGGATATATTAATAATAAAAACTTTGCTTTAAAAAGTACACAAGATTTATCTCAAGTAAGAGCCGTTTTTGAAAAAAGAATTAAAGGAATTAGTGCAGCAAGATTTGGAGCAGAATATTGGTATGCCAACAATAAAACAGAATTCAACAATTATACATCTGTATTAAAAGATCATTTCCAATCAGTATTTGCAGAAGCAGATATTTATGTTTCCAATGCTTTAGCAATTAAAGCTGGCGGAAGATTTGAGTATTCTTCAATTCTAAAAAAATCAAACATTGCCCCAAGAATTTCTTTGGCTTATAAAGCAGGAAACAATGCACAAATGAGTTTGGCTTATGGAGAGTTTTATCAAAAACCAGAGAACAATCAACTTGTTAATAATTCAACTGGTAAGCCTTTGCAAATTGGTTATACAAAAGCAACACACTACTTAATTAATTATATAAAAACAACGTCTTTACAAACATTTAGGGTTGAAGCGTATTACAAAAAGTACAATAATTTGGTAAAAACATTTCCCGATACCAATACACTTGGAATTGGATATGCACAAGGATTTGAACTGTTTTGGAGAGATAAGAAAACCATTAAAAATATTGATTACTGGATTAGCTATAGCTACTTAGATACTAAAAGAGATTATCAAAATTTTCCATCTCAATTACAACCAACATTTGCAACACCACATACATTTAATGTAGTTGCTAAAAACTTTGTTACCAAATGGAAAACAGGCTTTAATGCAACATATACATTTGCTACTGGTCGTCCTTATTACAACATTGCTTATAATGGAAGCAAATATGAAATTAAAGATGAAGGCACAACCAAAAGTTTTCACAACCTTGGCATTAGTTTAAATTACTTACCCAATTTAGGAAAGCAAAATGCAAAAACATTTATTGTATTGGTTGCAAGTGTTACAAATGCTCTAAATTTTAATCAAGAATATGGATATAGATATTCTTATAACGGGCAAAATAAAGTTGCAGTTACTCCACCTGCTAAACAGTTCTTTTTTATTGGCTGCTTTTTAAGTTGGGGTGTAGATAAAAGTCAAGATGCTATTAACAACAATTTATAAAATAATAAAACAATATTTTTTCAAAAAAAATTAAACAATTATGAACAATTCAAATGAAAACAATGATGCTCAATTATGGCAAATAGCAAAAAAAAGAGCAGCTTTTAAACGCCAATGTGTAAGCTATATTTTAGTAAATGCCTTACTGGTAGCTATTTGGTTTTTAGGCTTTATAAAAACAGGAGGTAGCAATAGTTTTTGGCCCATTTGGCCAATTATAGGTTGGGGAATTGGTTTGGCATTTAGTTATTTAGATGCTTATGAAAGCAATAACTTTTTTAGTACTCAAAAAGAATACGAAACTTTAAAAAATCAACAATAATATTTATTTAAATCAATTTAAAAAACAAAAAAATGAAACAAATAATTTTAGCAGCTTTTATTTTAATAAGCACAAATCTATTTGCACAAAGTGAAAAATATGCTCCATCAATGGGAGCAACCTTGCAACAATTAGGTGCAGCAAAAACAGGTGAAGAAATGATTGCAGTAGCCCAAAAATTTGAACGTATTGGTGATGCAGAAAAAACACAATGGCTGCCTTACTATTATGCAGCAATGTTAAAAGCTAGAATGAGTATGATGGGTGTTGGTGGAGATAAAGATATAGTTGCCGATGAAGCCACTGCCTTAGTTGTAAAAGCAGAAGCTATTGAAAAAAATAATAGTGAAATATTGTGTATTAAAAGTATGATTGCAACTGCTAAAATGTTGGTAGATCCTCAAGCAAGATGGATGCAATACGGAGCAGAAAGCAATCAATTTTTGGAAGAAGCTAAAAAAGCCGATGCTGCAAATCCTCGTCCTTATATGCTACAATCAACAAGTTTAAAAAATACACCAGAACAATACGGTGGTGGCTGTAAAACTGCAAAACCATTGGCAGAAAAAGCAATAGAATTGTACAATGCAAGTAAACAAAGCAATCCATTAATGCCAAGTTGGGGTAAAGAATCGGTAGAAGAAATTATAAATAGCTGTAAATAAACCTTTCACTTATTTAAAAAAATAGCATGAAAAAATTTATTTTCTGCTGTATTATCAGCATAAGTTTTCAAAGTGTGCAAGCACAAAAAATAAATTACGATACGGCAATGCAGCAAACTCTTGATGGCTTTAGCAATATTAAATCTGTTAATCAAATGCAAGCTGCTGTTCAACAGTTTGTCAGCATTGCTGAACAAAATTCTACTGAATGGCTACCGTATTATTATGCTAGTTTTTTACAAGCAAGATTTGCAATTCTTAAGAAAGGTAATATGATTCAGTTGGCAGATAGTGCTTATTTGTTTTTATCTAAAGTTGAAAAATTAGTAAGCAATAGTGAAGTAGAAGTTTTAAAAGCATTGGTTGGTTTTGCAAAAATGAGGGCATTCCCTTCAAACTATGAAAGCTTTATGAATGATGCATTTCGAGCTATAGAGCAAGCCAAAAAATTGGATTCACTAAATCCTCGTATTTATTTTATTGAAGCTGAGGCAATGTTACAAGTACCTAGTGAATATGGTGGAGGTTGTGCTGCTGCAGCAGCTTTAGCTAAAACGGGGCTGCTTAATTTTGAAAAGTACACAATACAATCAACCTTGCACCCCAACTGGGGTAAAACAAATGCAGAAGCTATTGTTAATGGATGTAAATAAACTGAACCTAAACTAATTAGTATGGAAACTAAAGACAACTTTTCGCCTCATGAAAGCTTAGCTATAATTGAGGGCATGATTAACAAAGCAAAAAATAATTTTACCGATGATAGTTTTTTGTATTTGTTATGGGGTTGGGTGGTTTTTATTTGCTCAATAGGGCATTTCATTATGCTAAAATTTACAACTTGGCAACATGCAGAAATGATTTGGATGCTTACATGGGTTACTGTTGCAATACAAATTATTTATTTGGTTAAAAAACAAAAGAAGGAACGTGTAAAAACATATACCGATGAAATTATTAGTTATTTATGGGTAACATTTGGTATTAGTATGTTTATGGTTTCTGTAATTATTGCTAGGGCAAATACTTGGGTAATTATGTATCCAATTGTATTAATGTTATATGGCATTCCAACTTTTTTAACAGGTATAATCATGCGATTCACTCCTTTAAAAATTGGAGGAATTGTATGTTGGGTTTTAAGCATTATTGCAACACTTATAGCACCTATTTATGTATTATTATTATTGGCCATTGCAATGTTAGCTGCATGGATAATTCCAGGATATTTATTAAGAGCAATGTTTAAAAAACAAACTGCATGAACAAAGAAAAAAAATTAACAGAACAAGAAAGTTTGCAACTGATAACATCAATGATTCAGAAAGCAAAATCTAGTTATCACGATAGGGGTACTGGTGCAATTTTATGGGGTACAGTTGTTTCAATTGCATCGTTTGTAACATACTTACAAGGTGAATATAATTTTAAATTACCCTTCGATATTTTTCTAATTGTAATAGCAGCTTTTATTCCTCAAATATATATTTCCATCAAAGAAGGTAAGAATAAAGCAAAGGTTAAAAAGTTTGAAGATGCTGCAGTTGATAGTGTATGGATTGTTTTTGGAATTACATTGTTTGGAATTACATTTTATCAAAATGTAATTCCAAGTGCAACCGTTAGTTTAACAAAGCTAGATGGTTGGCAACCTATGAAACATTTTATAGATGGTAGTAAACCAGATGAAGTGATGAACTTATTTGCACCAAGTGTTTATTCACTCTATTTATTAATGTATGCAATGCCAACATTGGTAACTGGGTTAGCAAAAAAGTTTACACCCATGATCATTGGAGCAATCATTACCTATGTGTTATTTGCTTTTTCTTGCTTCACACAAAGTAAATACGATATGCTATTTGGCACAATAGCAGCAATTGTTTGTTGGTTAATTCCAGGAATTGTTTTAAGAAAAAAATATTTGATGCAAAAGGGTAGCAATGTTTAAAGAATTAGATCCCATATTACATTCTCAACTAAGACTTGCAATCATGAGTTTACTCATTGGTGTAAAGGAGGCTGAGTTTACTTTTATAAAAGAAAAAACAAATGCAACAGCAGGCAATCTAAGTGTACAAGTACAAAAACTAAAGGATGCAGGTTATATAGAAGTGAACAAGCAGTTTAAGGATAATTATCCTTTAACTACTTGTTCAATTACTAAAAAAGGCGTTAATGCGTTTGAAGCCTATGTAAACGATTTACAAGCATATTTAAATGTTGAGAAAAAATAAATTCAAGTAAATTTTAAAAATTTGCTCAATTATAAAAGCCGAAATAGAACTATTTCGGCTTTTATAATTCCTACTTATTTACAGTTTGTTTAGTTAATTGTAAAATTATTTTATATTTATTAAACAAAAGAATCCGAATCATTTTGTTTAACAATTTGTTTTCAATTATTAAACAAAAATTAGGTTAGTTCAAAACATTTTGTTTAAGTTTGCGTTATAATAATTAAACAAGAAAGGTTATGTCAATAGTTAATTTCGATCAAATGTTGTTAAACAACACAGAGTTTTTAAAGCCATTTGCGATTACTTTAACCAGAGATCAAGAACAAGCAAAAGATTTAATGCAAGAAACTTTGTATAGGGCATTAGCCAATAAAGAAAAATACAATGTAGGCACCAATGTTAAAGCTTGGTTGTATACTATTATGCGTAATATTTTCATTAATAATTATCGTAGAAGGAGTAAACAACAAACCATTTTTGATAGCACACCCGACGATTTTTTATTAAATCTTAGTCAAGGTGCAGTTGCCAACGATGCAGTTGCTACATTAAATATGAAAGAGGTACAAGAAGCCATTGCAGAATTGCCTGAAATTTTTAAAACACCTTTTCTTTTATATTTCGATGGATTTAAATACAGCGAAATTGCAGATATGTTAAGTGAACCTTTAGGAACAATTAAAAGTAGAATTCACTTTGCCCGAAAATTGTTGAAAACACAAATTAATAGACATTAAACCAAAACAGTAGATAAAATTTTGTTGAATACATTTTCAACTTCATCAAAATATTTTAAAAGAATGAAACAAAAAATATGTTTCATTCTTTTTTATTTTTAAATAATTTTCTCTCAACAAAACAGTTGTATAAATAAACAATTAATTTCAACAATTGTAATTTGCAATACAACTTCTACACAAACAAAATGGCTAAAAGCGTAATTGTAATTGGATCTGGTTTTGCAGGATTATCTGCAGCTTCTTTTATGGCAAAAGCAGGTTGGCAAGTAACTGTTTTAGAAAAGCATGAACAAGCTGGAGGTAGAGCAAGAAAATTACAAGCCAATGGTTTTACGTTTGATATGGGACCAAGTTGGTATTGGATGCCAGATGTTTTTGAACGCTATTTTAAACAATTTAATAAAAATGTGTACGATTATTATAGTTTGTTTCGATTAGACCCATCGTATAGAATTTATTGGCAAGATGCACCAATGGATATTCCTGCTAATTATGAAGCATTGCAAAATTTGTTCAATTCTGTTGAGCCAGGTAGTGGCGAATTGTTGGATAAATTTTTACAAGAAGCAGCGTATAAATATGAAGTAGGAATTAATAAATTGGTGCATAAGCCAGGGCAATCTTTAATCGAATTTTTAGATTGGGATTTGGCTACTGGAATTTTTAAATTGGATGTTTTCAATTCTATAAAATCCCATGTAGCAAAGCATTTTAGCAATCCTAAGCTTCAACAATTGTTAGAGTTCCCTGTATTGTTTTTAGGGGCTTTGCCCGAGAAAATTCCTGCTTTATATAGCTTAATGAATTATGCTGATATTAAAGGAGGCACTTGGTTTCCTAAAGGTGGTATGTACAGTATTGTAGAAGCCATGCATCAACTTGCAACAGAGCTTGGTGTACAGTTTAAGTTTAATGAAAATGTACAACAAATTGTTGTTGAAAATGGAATTGCTAAGCAAGTAAAAACAGACCATCATATTTACGAAGCTGATGTTATAATTGGTGGTGCAGATTATCATTTTATAGAAACTCAATTGTTGCCAAAAGCTTATAGAAGTTATAGCGAAGCATATTGGAACAAAAGAGTAATGGCCCCAAGTTGTTTAATCTATTATGTTGGGTTGAATAAAAAATTGAAGAATGTATTGCATCATTCTTTATTTTTCGATACATCTTTTGAAGTGCATGGTAAGGAAATTTATACAACAAAACAATGGCCAACAAATCCATTGTTTTATGTAAGTGCAACATCGGTTACAGATGCATCGGTTGCACCAGAAAATTGTGAAAATTTGTTTTTTCTAATTCCAACAGCCACTGGCTTACAAGGCGATACAGAAGAATTGAGGGAACAATATTTTACTATGATTGTACAACGCATGGAAGAAAAAATTGGAGAACTAATTTTACCACATATTGTATACAAAAAATCGTATGCTCATAGCAATTTTATAAACGATTACAATGCTTTTAAAGGTAATGCTTATGGGTTAGCAAATACACTATTACAAACAAGCATTTTAAAGCCAAATTGTAAAAGCAAAAAAATTAAAAACTTGTATTATACAGGGCAATTAACTGTTCCTGGACCAGGTGTGCCACCAAGTTTAATAAGTGGAGAAGTGGTAGCTAAGCTTGTATCCAAAGAATTTTCATAATAAATTGAACCATTTTTTATAGAAGATTAAACAAAACAAAAGAATTGTTGTTTTGATTTTTTTAATTCCATAGTTTTAAATACAATCAAATTTCTTGTATGACCAATATGCAACATTTTCATGAGGTTAGTATGAATTGCAGTCGCAATACTACAGAAAAGTATAGCACTAGTTTTTCTTCTGCCATTAAATTGCTGCATAAAGATTTGCGTCAACCAATATTTAATATATATGGATTTGTTCGTTTTGCCGATGAAATTGTAGATACTTTTCACAACCACAATAAAGCCGTTTTATTAGAAGAATTTAAACGAGAAACTTATTTGGCAATTGAAAGAAAAATTAGCTTAAACCCAATCCTACATAGTTTTCAATTAACAGTCAATCAATACAATATCAGTCACGATTTAATAGAAGCTTTTTTATATTCCATGGAACTCGATTTAAGTGAAAGAAAATATGATAAAAGTGGCTATGAACAATATATTTATGGTAGTGCAGAAGTGGTTGGCTTAATGTGTTTGTATATTTTTTGCGATGGCAATACAACTTTGTATGAACAATTAAAACCTAGTGCAAGAAGTTTAGGTGCAGCTTTTCAAAAAGTAAATTTTTTAAGAGATTTAAAAGCCGATTTTGAAGGGTTGCAAAGAGTATATTTTCCAGGATGTGATTTTAGAAACTTCACCGAAACTGATAAACAAAATATAGAATTTGACATTCAAAAAGATTTCAACGAAGCGTATGTGGGAATTCTTCAATTGCCAATGAAATCCAAATTTGGTGTATATGTGGCGTATAAATATTATTTATCGCTCTTCAATAAAATAAAAAAATTAGAGCCAGAAAATATTATGGAACAACGTGTACGCATACCAGATTATGGTAAATTTTTTATTGTTGCAAAAGCTGGTTTAAGAAGTCAATTAAATTTATTGTAGTACTTTATTAAGCATCTTCAAAATTTTACTTTAGTTAAGTAATTAATAGATTCAAATTGAATCTATTCTCCCTTTCATATTTATACTATTTTTAGAGCATGGAACAAGTGATTTTAGTTGATGAAAATGATCAACAAATTGGCTTTATGGAAAAAATGGCTGCACATGAGCAAGCTGTATTGCATAGAGCTTTTAGTGTGTTTATTTTTAATGCCAATGGAGCAATGTTGTTACAACAAAGAGCTATCCATAAATACCATAGTGGTGGCTTATGGACCAATGCTTGTTGCAGTCATCCAAAACCAAACGAAACTGTTGCCAATGCTGCAACAAGAAGATTGCAAGAAGAAATGGGTTTTGTAACTTCTGTTCATCCTGCTTTTCAATTTCTATATAAAGCCAATTTCGAGAATGGGTTAACCGAGCATGAATATGATCATGTTTTTATTGGTACTTACAATGGAGCAATTAATTTAAATACTGAAGAAGTTGAAAATTATTGCTTTAAAACAATCAATGAAATTGAAGTAGATATTTCTACGAATCCAACAACTTATACAGCATGGTTTAAAATTGCTTTACCTAAAGTAAAAGCATGGTTACAACAAAACAATTATCAATATGCCTAAGCCTACAGCAATTGTTATTGGTGCTGGAGTAGCAGGATTGGCATCGGCTATAAGGCTTGCTGTTAAAGGGTATGCTGTACAAGTATTTGAAAAAAATAGTTATCCTGGTGGTAAATTATCTCACTTTAGTTTAGTCAATTATCAATTTGATGCAGGGCCTAGTTTGTTTACTCAACCACAAAATATAGAAGAACTTTTTCAGTTGGCCAACGAGCCAATTGAAGAATATTTTACCTATCAATCTTTGCCAATCTCTTTCAAATATTTTTTTGAAGATGGCACTATTGTAAATGCTTATACCAATCAACAAAAGCTAATTCAAGAGTTTAAAGAAAAGCTGGGTGAAGATGAAAATGCAATAAAAGCATATTTACAGCAGTCAGAAAAAGTGTACAACAATATTGGAAAGTTGTTTCTAAATTTCTCGTTACATAAAACAGCAACTCTATTTAAAGCTCCAATTTTAAAAGCAATTGCTGCAACAAAATTTAAGCATTTGTTTAGAACAATGAACCAAGTAAACAAAGCATCTTTTAGCAATGCTAAAACAGTTCAATTGTTTAATAGGTATGCAACTTACAATGGCAGCAGTCCATATAAAGCCCCTGGAATGCTAACTTTAATTCCACACTTAGAATTAAACGAAGGCACTTTTTATCCAAATGGTGGCATGATTAATATAACCAATGCATTGTATAAATTGGCCATAAAAAAAGGAGTGGTTTTTAATTTTAATACACCTGTACAAAAAATTGTTCAACAGAATAATATTGTACAAGGCATTGTTGTAAATGGAGAAAATGTACCTAGTGAAATTGTAGTGAGTAATATGGATGTTTACTTTACCTATAAAAAATTATTGAATCAAGAAATTGCAGCACAAAAAATTTTAAAGCAAGAAAGAAGTAGTAGTGCTCTTATTTTTTATTGGGGAATTAAAAAAGAATTTAAAGAGTTAGAATTACACAATATTTTTTTTACAAATAATTACGAAGCTGAGTTTAACACACTGTTCAATACAAAAAAATTGTATGCAGATCCAACAGTGTACATAAATATTACCAGCAAATGTGAGCCAGGGTTACAAGCTCCAATTGGAAAAGAAAATTGGTTTGTAATGATTAATGTACCTAACAATATTGGGCAAAATTGGGAAGCTTACAAACAAGAAGCTAAAGCAAATATTGTTCAAAAGTTAAATCGAATTTTACAAGTAAATATCGAAACCTTAATTGAAGAAGAAGCAGTATTAGATCCTATATTAATTGAAGAAAAAACAGCATCATATATGGGTTCATTGTATGGCACATCTTCTAATTCAAAAATGGCAGCGTTCTTGCGTCATCCCAATTTTAGTAAGTCAATTAAAGGGTTGTATTTTGTTGGAGGAAGTGTACACCCAGGTGGTGGAATTCCACTTTGTTTACAAAGTGCAAAAATTATGAGTGAATTTGTATCAAAACCTGCTGATTCAATATGAAGTTTTCGAAACAAAATATAGCTTTATTTATAGCAATACTTTTTCATGTTTGTGGAGCTGTAGGAATTATTTTTTCACCATATAAAAATTGGTTTATTCAAAACACAACATTGAATTTATTAATTATGGTTGTTATGCTTATCTATACTCAACCTCAAAAAAATAGTGCATTTTATATTTTTGCAGTTGCAGCTTTTGCAACAGGTATGCTTACAGAAATGATTGGTATTAATACTGGTTACTTATTTGGTAATTATCAGTATAGCAACGTAATGGGTTATAAATTATTGGGAGTTCCTTTATTAATTGGAGTGCAATGGTTTGTTACAGTTTTTTGCTGTGGTATTGCTATACATAAATTACATGTTTGGACAGAAGCAAAATATGCAGCAAAAGGAATGATTTTATCAAAAAAAATTCAAGCAATTTCGTTTGTTGTTGATGCAGCTTTGCTAACAACTTTGTTTGATTTTATTATGGAGCCTGTTGCTATGGAACTTAACTTTTGGCAATGGCAAAATAATGTTGTTCCCTTTTTTAATTATGCTTGTTGGTTTTTGATAAGTGCAATTTTATTAATACTTTTTAGGCTAATGCCCATTAAAAAACACAACCATTTTGCAATACATTTGTTAATTATACAAACCTTATTTTTCTTGGTATTAAGAAGTTATTTATAATGATTTATATTCTAATTACATTACTCACTTTTGCTGCAATGGAAGCCATTACATGGCTTACGCACAAGTATATTATGCATGGTTTTCTATGGTATTTACACGAAGATCATCACCAGCCACACAACCATGTATTAGAAAAAAACGATGCTTTCTTTTTAATTTTTGCAATACCAAGTTGGTTGTGCATTATGTTGGGATTGCAAAATCAATTGTATTGGGTTGCAGCTATTGGCTTTGGAATTGCCCTTTATGGCTTTGCATATTTTATTGTACACGAGGTAATTATTCATCAACGCATTAAATGGTTTTCTCGAAGCAACAATCGCTATATAAAAGCAATTCGTTGGGCACATAAAATGCACCACAAACATTTAAATAAAGAAGAAGGCGAAAGTTTTGGTATGCTAATCGTTGCCAAAAAATATTGGGATAAAATTAGAAAAGACGAAATGCTGAGAAAACTAAATTAATTCTTTATTATTGTGTAACAATTCAAAAATTTAATTCTTTAATGAAAGTATAAAAATTCTTTATTCTACCATTTTAGTTGGGGAATAACGTTATTTTTTCTATATTTGTATTTTATGCAACGCTACATTAAATGTGTGGCGTTGTATTTTTTTTATATAACATAAATGAAATACTATGAGTGAGTATGTAACACAGGAGACATTCGACAGAATGAAAACAGACTTGCATCGTATGAAGTCAGTTGATCGTCCTGCTGCTTCAAAAGCTATTGGCGAAGCCAGAGAAAAAGGCGATTTAAAAGAAAACGCTGAATACGATAGTGCTAAAGAGGCTCAAGGAATGCTCGAAGCAAAAATTAAACAATTAGAAGGTGTAATTGCTACTGCCAAAATAGTAGATACCGCTACTATAGATATAAGCAGAGTAAGCATTTTAACCAAAGTTACTTTTACCAATGTAGCTACTAAAAAAACATTAACCTATCAGTTAGTGGGAGAAAAGGAAGCCGATTTAAAAGCTGGAAAAATTTCTGCTTCATCACCAATTGGTAAAGGCTTAATGGGTAAAATTATAGGCGAAGTTGCCGAAGTAATTGCACCCAATGGTGTTATGAAATTTAAAGTAGTAGATATTGCTGTTTAACAATAAATGAAAAAATTTATTAAAGTGCAGCTAAAATTTAGCTGCACTTTTTTATTGTGCTTAATTTAAATTGCAGGGATACAAATTGAAACTATATGACTATTTTTTCAAAAATTATACGTGGAGAAATTCCTTGTTATAAAATAGCTGAAGACGAACAGTTTATTGCATTTCTTGATATTTTTCCTGTACAATATGGCCATACTTTGGTTGTACCTAAAATTGAGGTAGATAAATTTTTTGATGTGCCTAATGAATATTTAGGCAACTTATTGTTGTTTGCAAAACCTATTGCACATGCTATTGAAAAAGCATTTAATTGTAATAGAGTTAATATAATTACTGTAGGTTTAGAAGTACCACATGCACATGTGCATTTATTGGCTACCAATACAATGTACGATGTAGATTTAAGTAAACCCAAACTTAAATTATCGGCAAGTGAGTTAAAGGAAACTCAAGAAAAAATTTTGGCTCATTTGTAAAATTAATATTGCTAAAGCTAGTTTCTACTGCTACTACTTACATTTGCTGTAATGCAATACACACTTAAGAAAAGTTTAGGTCAACATTTTTTGAAAGATGAAAATATCTGCAAAAAAATTGTGGATGTAGTTGATGCCAATTTAACCAATCATGCAGTTCATCAATTAGTAGAAGTTGGACCTGGTGGCGGGGCTATTACAAAATATTTGTTGCAATTGCCCAATATAAATTTTAAGGCAGTTGAATTGGATGCAGAGAAAGTAGCTTTTTTAGAAGCCACTTATCCAGCCATACAACAAAAAATTATTCATGAAAATTTTTTAGACATTCAAGCTCCTTTTGAAAATCAGTTTATTGTAGTGGGAAATTTTCCTTACAATATTTCTTCTCAAATTTTATTTAAAGTATTGGAGTGGAAGGAACAAGTGCCTGTTGTAATTGGTATGTTTCAAAAAGAAGTGGCACAACGTGTTGCTGCAAAACCCAACAGTAAAGCGTATGGTATTATTAGCGTTTTGCTTCAAGCTTATTACGATGTAACTTATTTGTTTGATGTTACACCCGATAGTTTTACTCCTCCACCAAAAGTAATGAGTGGTGTAATTCAATTGCAATTGAGGAATAGTTTATACAATGTAAAAAGCGATAAAGCTTTTGTGCAGTTGGTAAAATTGGCTTTTAATCAGCGAAGAAAAATGTTGCGTAACGCAGTAAAATCTGTTTTCTCTGCAGAAGTATTACAAGATGAAATTTTTAATAAACGTGCCGAACAATTGAGCATTGAAGATTTTGCTGCATTAACATTTAGAATGCAATAAACAATGGTGCAAAGTCTTTTGCTTAAACTAATTAAAATTAAGTGTTGTGAAAAAAGTAATTATTACAGGGCCATCTCATTTAATTGTAGAAGAAACTTTACTAAAAAAAGGATACGAGGTTTTAAATAATCCAACCATTACTTACGAAGCGTTAATACCAGAAATTGCCAATGCTACAGGCTTAATTTTAACTACAAGAATTAAAGCAGATAAGGCATTGCTTGAAAATGCAAAAGTATTAAAATGGATAGGAAGATTGGGAAGTGGAATGGAATTAATTGATGTTGATTTTGCTGCATCAAAAAACATTCAATGTTTTAGTAGCCCCGAAGGAAACAGAAATGCAGTTGCCGAACATACATTGGGCTTGTTGCTCAACGTAATGAACAAAATATCTAGTAGTTACAACAGTTTAAAAAACAACCAATGGGCAAGAGAAGAAAGTAGAGGAGAAGAGTTGGATGGTAAAACTGTTGGTATTATTGGCTTTGGCAATACAGGCAGTGCTTTTGCAAAATTATTAAGTGTATTTAATGTTACAGTTATTGCATACGATAAATACAAAAAAGGTTTTGCAAATGAATATGTACAAGAAGCTAGTCTTCGGCAAATTCAGGAACTTGCCAATGTGGTAAGTTTTCATGTTCCCTTAACAGATGAAACTTTTCATTATGCCAACAATGATTTTTTTAATGCCCTTGAACAACAGCCTTATTTTTTAAATTCTTGTAGAGGTAAAGTAACCGATACTGCTGCCTTAATACATGCACTGGAAAATAAAAAAATTAAAGCTGCAGCGTTAGATGTTTTAGAAAATGAACAATTGGCAACTTATACACCTACAGAAAAATTACAATTACAGCAACTATTTAGTTATTCAAATGTTGTAATAACGCCACATACAGCTGGCGTAACAATTGATTCATTTTACAAAATGAGTAAAGTATTAATTGATAAATTACCATTATAAATTTGAACAAGCAGTACGATTATATTATTACTGGTGCAGGTTGTGCAGGCTTAAGTTTGTTAATGCGTTTATTGCAAGAACCAACTTTACAGCATAAAAAAATTTTAGTAATCGACGAAGAACCTAAAACCAAAAATGATAGAACTTGGTGTTTTTGGGAAAAGGAAAATGGTTTGTTTAATGAAATTGTTCACCATCAATGGAGCAATTTAATCTTTAAAGATGCTTCTTTTGAAAAGCAGTTTTCTATAGCACCTTATCAATACAAAATGATATTGGGTATAGATTTTTATAACTATGTTCTTCAATTTGCAAGTAAGTTTAACAATGTTGTTTTTAGGTACGAAAAAGTGTTGCAAGTTAATGCTACCAATCAATTGGCTGAAGTTGTTTTAAGAGATGAAAAAATTTATGCAACCTATATTTTCAATTCTATTTTATTTGAAAAACCAATAATAAAACCCAACCAATATTTTTTATTGCAACATTTTAAAGGCTGGGTTATTGAAACACCACAGCCTGTTTTTAATAGTGGTACAGCTACTTTTATGGATTTTAGTATTAACCAACAATATGGTACAACTTTTATGTATGTATTGCCAATTGCACCCAATAAAGCATTGGTTGAATATACATTGTTTACTGAAGAATTGTTAAATGATAAGACTTATACAATTGCTTTAAAAAAATATATTCAAGAAAATTTGGGTATAGAAGAATATGCAATAACACATGAAGAGTTTGGGCAAATTCCCATGACGAATTTTACATTCCCAAACCATCAAGGCAATATTATTTACATTGGTATTGCAGGTGGACAAGCAAAAGGAAGCAGTGGTTATGCATTTCAATTTATACAAAAACGTACACAACAAATTGTACAATCTTTAGTAAAGAAAAACCATCCATTTGTAAAAAATTCTTTCAATAATAAAAAATTTCATTTGTACGATAGTGTGTTGTTGCATGTATTACAATATAAAAAAATGGATGGAGCCAATATTTTTTCAGCAATTTTTAAAAATAATTCTCCACAAACAGTATTGCAATTTTTAGATAATGAAACCAATTTATTGCAAGATTTTAAAATTATGAGCAGTGTGCCAACCAATATTTTTCTTCCTGCTGCTATTAAAGAATTGTTACAATAACTAAACAGTTATTTTTGCAACCCCGAGGTCTTGTAGTACAATGGATAGTATGAGAGTTTCCGAAGCTCCAGATCCAGGTTCGATTCCTGGCTAGACCACTCGTTAAAAAAAATTTCCACTTATACAATATAACTTTCCGTCAATCGTCATCTTAAAATTAAGATGAATAGAGTGGCTACCTTAGAAGCCGTAATGGTAAACGGACAAAAAAGAAATATTACACAAGTTATAAATGATTATAGCAAACGCTTGCTAGGCTTCATTAAAAAACGTGTATCCAATGATGAAGATGCAGAAGATATTTTGCAAGATGTATTTTATCAATTTATTGGTAATACACAACCAATTGAACAATTAACAGGTTGGTTGTACACTGTTGCAAGAAATAAAATTACCGATCGAAAAAGAAAACATAAACCAGAATTGTTGGATGATATTTTTTCTGCCGATGAGGACAATGGTTTTTCTTGGACAGATTTATTCTTCAATGCTGCCAATAACCCAGAAACAGAATACCTTAAAAATATTTTTTGGGAAACTTTAAATACTGCTTTAGACGAACTTCCTGAAGATCAAAAATTGGTATTTGTACAAAACGAATTGGAAGGAATTTCTTTTAAAGAAATTTCTGCAACAACTGGCATTTCGGTAAATACATTGCTTTCTCGTAAACGTTATGCTGTACTGCATCTTAGAGAAAGATTAAAAACATTAAAAAACGAATTAATAAACTATTAAGATATGAGCAATAAAAATTTTTGGATTAAAAAAGCAGTGGGGTTCACCGTTTGTGCAGCAACAATTGCAGCGTTATTGGGTTACATTGTTATGCTTTTATGGAACAATGTTTTAGCCGAAGTAACTACAGTTAAGTTGATTAATTTTTGGCAAGCACTGGGCTTATTACTACTCAGCAAAATTTTATTTGGAGGATTTAACAAAGGCTTTGGAAAAAAAGCTGGTCCTTGGAGCAGCGAAATGAAAGCAAAATGGCACAATATGAATGCTGAAGAAAAAGAACAATTTAAACAGCAATGGAGAAATAAGTGTAGCTCGTTTAAAAGAAAAACCGATGAAACTTTTTCAGCAACCAACCAATAAATTACAAACGCCAATAATTAATTATATGAGTGTGCTTGTTTTTAAAACCAACATTGTAAATAGTAAGCATGTTAAAAATGTAGGTAGCCATATTCAATCAATTGATGGTGTAAGTAAATGGAATATTGATTTACACGATATTGATAAAGTGTTAAGAGTTGAATCTATCGATTTAACACCAGAAGCAATTGCCAATGTTGTACAAATGGCAGGTTATTATTGTGTAGAACTCGACTAAAATAAGAAAGGGAATTCTATTAATAGAATTCCCTTTCTTGTTTTAATATAAAACTTTACGATTCTATCAATCCGTGTTTTACTGCATACAAAATTAAACCTGCAGTACTTTTTGCACCTGTTTTAATTTTCAATCTATCTCTTATTGCTTCTACAGTACGTGGACTAATTTCTACAATTTCTGCAATTTCTTTGGTACTTTTCTCATCACACATCAGCTTTAAAACCTGTATTTCTTTATCACTCAAATCAGCATCATCATCGTGTTTAGAAGGAGCAGCTTGTGTACGTAAACCACTTAACATGGCACGGTTGGTAAATTCATTAAAGTAAAATTCATTGGCAACACAAGTCTTAATTGCTTCATAAATTGTATCGCTATCAGAGTCTTTTGTTAAGTAACTGTTTGCACCTATGCCCATGAGTTTACTAATTAAAGTAACTTCATTGTGCATGGTTAGCATAATTATTTTTGTGTCAGGTAGTATTTTCTTCACCTCTGGCAACGTAGCAATACCATCCATTATAGGCATTTGAATGTCTAAAAGTATTACATCGGGCTTCAAAAATTTTAGTAAATTCAGCAATTGCATACCATTTTCTGCTTCACCTAAAAATTCAATATCTTCCCTATAACTCAATGCAGCTCTAACTCCTTGCCTAAATAAGGCATGATCGTCGGTAATAATTACTTTAATTTTTTCACTCATAACGTACAATTCAACTAATTCTGTTAATGTTTATAGAAAGCACAAAATAGCATTAGTTATTTTACCACGAATGTATTAGAAAATTTACTATGCAGGGCATCCTATTTTTCCTATATGGTTTCTCTTTACCGTAGCTCCAAAAAAGAGAAGTTTTGCTCTTGTTTTGGGAATAAGCTGTGTATATGTTTGCATTGTCAATTTGATACAGCGGTTTACCCCGTTTTTATCCAAATATCCAAGAAAAATCAAAGTAGAAATCCAAACATCGAACAACAACAACAATCCGAGACCTAAGTAAACCAAAAACCGTACGTATTAAAAAAGACACTTGAAGAATCCAATGATCCCTGAAAAGCTATCCCGTTTTTAAAGGATCTATATCGAAAAACCAACTTTCTGAACCATCCATTCAGAAAGCCAATATCCTAAAGGACGAACGAAAAACCATCGAGTCCAACATTCCTGAAGCCCAAAGGCCCAGGTTTAACTCACCAGGGTCTGATGAAAATCAGACCTTTTTTTATGCCCATTATTAAACGAAACAATTTTTTTACTTAGATAATTGAACAACAATTCTCTTTAAATTGCTGAATAATTTTTTGGCATGTTTAAAAAAATAGGCTTCGCTGCAATTTTTCTTATTCTAGGAATAATTTTAATGATGTTTTTATTATACAAAACCATTCAGTTTGAAAGAACAACCAATGGATTTACAAAAGCTAGGATCGACTTTGTTACAATCAATGAAAAAGATACCACTGGCAAAACTGTATTGTATAATTTAATAGATGCAACAGGAAAAGAAACTTTAGTTGTGGATGAAAAAATTAATTCAGACGAAGGATTGCCCATTTTCGATGAACAAAGAGTAAGATTTAACCCTAACAATCCAACTAAAGTTTATTTTGAAAATACCTGGTTTGGATTAGCAGTTGGGTTAGTATTTGGAATAATATTTATTTTTATAGGTTATGTTGGGTTTAAACTAATAAACGTTTTTAAAAAACCAAGGAGAATAATTATCCCATTTATTGCAATTTGTACATTAATTATAGGGCTAGGGTTGTTGTGTGATTATGCAGTATCTTTAGAAAAAGCAAATGAAGAAAGATTTAAGTACGAATACCTTGCCATATTTATTATTGTAGTGGCAAGTGCAATTCTTTTCATTTGGATGAGCATACAAAAAATTTGGAATGAAGTTGAAACACTAGGAAACGTATTAATTATTAAAGATTTTAATGTTATTGTAAATAAAAAAATCTTAGCATCAAACAGTTCAATTAGGCCCGATTTGAACAATGAAATAGAATTAAACAATACAATAACAGGGTTGCCCGTAAGATTACAAGTAAGTAGAGATAGCGGTATCACAATAAATCCTTTTGTTATAGAATGTAAATTCATTGATGAAAATAAAAAAGTGCATTTGTATACTACCGATAAAATTTGGTTTAACCCAACTCCCTTTATTAAAGAAGAACTTAAAGTATTCGTACATCCAACACGTACTAAGTTTTATAAAATAGATACTTCTTTTTTACCCGATGTGCGTTTTTCGTTCACAGATATTGAGTATAGAAAATAATGACATTTTTACTTTATTGCAATTTGTAATAAACTAGTTTTACCAAATGAAAATTCAAAGCATTATTCAGGTTTTAGAGAACCTTGCAACACCTGCTTTACAAGAAACTTACGACAATGTGGGTTTAATTACTGGCAATAAAACTTGGGAATGTACTGGCATAACTTGCACTTTAGATGCAACAGAAGCAGTAATATTAGAAGCCAAAGCCAATGGTTGTAATTTAATAGTAGCTCATCATCCAATTATTTTTTCTGGATTAAAAAAAATTAATGGCAACAATTATATTGAAAAAGCAATTATTGCTGCTATAAAAAATGATATTGCTATTTATGCCATTCATACCAATTTAGACAATGTTTTGCATGGTGTAAATCAAACCATAGCCAATCGTTTAGGATTAATAAATACCCATGTATTGGCTCCTAAAAAAAATACATTGTGTAAGTTATTTACGTTTGTACCTCTTCAACAAGTAGAGCAAGTAAAAAATGCTTTGTTTAATGCAGGTGCTGGCAATATTAGCAATTACAGCGAATGTAGCTTTAATACCAAAGGTGTAGGAACGTTTAAAGCCAACAAAACAGCTAACCCATTTGTAGGAAAAATTGGTGAACGACATAGTGAAGAAGAAGTAAAAGTTGAAATTATTTTTCCGGCTTGGTTGCAGCAAACTTTAATAACTGCATTAAAAAATGCTCATCCTTATGAGGAGGTAGCTTATGATATTGTGGCTTTAGAAAATGAGTTTACACAAGTTGGCAGTGGCTTGGTAGGTTTTTTACCAGAACCTATGAAAGAACACTTTTTTTTGCAAATGCTGAAACAATCGTTTGATTTACAATTAATTAAACACACAAAGTTGCTGGGCAAAAACATTCAAAAAGTAGCTATTTGTGGTGGAGCAGGAAGTTTTTTAATATCGAAAGCTGCTAGCATTGGTGCCGATATTTATGTGACAGCCGATATAAAATACCATGAATTTTTTGATGCCAACGATACCATGGTTGTTGCAGATATTGGCCATTGGGAGAGTGAACAATTTACCAGTGAATTATTGGTGAATGTATTACAGCAAAATTTCCCTACTTTTGCCGTCCTTAAAAGTAGCGTGAATACGAACCCGGTTGAATATTTTTTATAAAAGGTGAGTAAAAAACAGAAAGTACAAGTGTGCGACGCAACAAGCGATGCCATAAAATACTTAAGCCGGTTTCAAAAACATTAAACTATAAACTAGTAAACTTTAAACTAATACAATGGCAGCAGTTAAAGATTTCTCTGTTCAAGAAAAATTGGCAGGCTTGGTTAAGCTCCAAAAAATTGACAGTAAATTAGATGAATTTCAAATTTTAAAAGGTGAACTTCCATTAGAAGTAAGCGATTTAGAAGATGAAGTTGCTGGCTTACATGCTCGAAGAAATAGAATTGAAGAAGAAATTAATGGCATTACTGAATTTATTGAAAGTAAAAAACAAACCATTAAAGATGCTGATGATTTAGTGAAGAAATATGAGAAGCAAAGTGAAAATGTAAAAAACAGTCGTGAGTTTGAAGCAATCAATAAAGAAATTGAAATGCAACAGCTTGAAATGAAATTGGCTGAAAAGCACATTAAAGATGCTACAGAAGAAATTTCGGAAAAAGCAAGATCTTTAGAAGCAGCTAAAAAAACAATTGCTACTAAAGAGGGCGTTTTAAATCATAAAAAAAGTGAGTTAGAAAAAATTATTGTTGACACTGAAAAAGACGAAACTGTTTTTCGTAAAAAAAGTGATGAAGCAAGAACTCATATTGATGAGCGTTTATTGTACAGCTACGATAGAATTAGAAAAAATTACAGAAATGGTTTAGCCGTAGTACCTGTAGAACGTGATGCTTGTGGTGGATGTTTTAATGCAATTCCTCCTCAAAAGCAAAGTGAAATTCGTTTACATAAGAAAATTACAGTTTGCGAAAACTGTGGTAGAATTTTGGCCGATGGAGATTTAGTTGAAACAACAGATGTAAACTAGAAATTGATTTTTTTTGATTTTTGAATATAGGGCAATCATTTTTTGGTTGCCCTTTTTTATTTTAGTATTGCACCTAACTTATTGTATATATGAAATATTTATTGATACTATTCTTTACTATTGCTACACATGTTTTACATGCTCAAAAAATATATGAGTTTAATAGCACTTGCCAAATGGCCTATAAAGAAATTGTACAATTAAAATTAAACAATGCTCAAGCCCTTATTAATAAAGCCAAACAGCAAAATGCCAACAATTTAATTCCGTTGGTATTAGAAAGTTATGTAGATTTTTTTACCCTGTTTTTTAATGAAGATCCTGAAGAATTTAAAGTTCGATTGCCCAAGTTTGAAGAAAGAATAAAGCAGTTGAACGATGGCCCTCAAAGCTCACCATTTTATCACTTTAGTTTGGGTGCTGTGTATTTACATAAAGTAGCTGTAAACATTAAATTAGACAATAAAACAAGGGCTGGTTTCGATTTTCAAACAGCTTATAAACACATCAAACAAAATAAAAAAGCATTTCCCACTTTTATACCCAATCAATTGTTGTTTGGTGGCTTACAAACAGTTGCAGGTACTATACCCAAAGGATACCAATGGATAGCAAGTTTATTTGGAATTAAAGGCAATATACACGATGGAATGGCTACTATTGAAAGCTTTATTAACAGCAATGATCCGTGGGCAAAATTGATGTTTAATGAAGCCACTTTTATGTTTTGCTATTTAAAATTTTACATTGAAAATGATAAAGATGGAACCCTGCAATTTATTCAACAACGTAAATTAGATGTTGTAAACAATCATTTATTTACCTACATGGCCGCCAATTTGGGCATTAACAACAAACAAATAGATTATGCCGAAATGGTTGTGCAAAACAGAAACAAATCGGCCGAATATTTACAAACTGAAGTATGGGATTTTCAATTAGGGTTTATTAATATGTATCGGTTGCATACACAACAAGCCATTTATTATTTTAGTACATATTTAGCTAAGTTTAAAGGAAGTTTTTATGTAAAAGATATTTATCAAAAGTTGAGTTGGTGTTATTATTTACAAGACAATCAAACTGCTGCCAACAATGCAAGAATGAATTGTATTAAAAAAGGGGCAACCATTACCGATGCAGATAAACAAGCTTTGAAAGATGCAAAGAAAAATACTTGGCCCAATGTTACATTGCTTAAAGCAAGAATTTTAAATGATGGAGGTTTAAACCAGCAAGCCATACAAGTATTGCAAGGAAAAAGTACAAGCAGCTTTTCAAAAGAAGAAGAACAATTGGAGTTTACGTATAGAGTTGGAAGAATTAACGACGATTTGGGTAAAGATGAAGATGCCATTGCTTTTTACTTAAAAGCCATTGCCATTGGGCAAGAAAGAACTGAATATTATGCAGCCCGTGCAGCATTGCAAATAGGAATGATTTACGAACGAAAAGGCAATAAAAAAACTGCCATTCAATATTACCAGCAATGTTTAGATATGGAAAATCACGATTATAAAAATAGTTTAGATCAACGTGCAAAAAGTGGTATAGCAAGGTGTAAAGGAGAGTAAAATAATTTACCAATTAACGAATTGATGAATTTGCAAATTGGTACTCAAAATGTATTTGATAACTGTAAATTTGAACTTGAATAAAGTAAATAACCCAATCACTTATTCTTCAATTCGCTAAAAACATGCTTCAAAAATTACATATACAGAATTACGCAATTATAGATGAAATTGAAATTGATTTTTCAGCAAAACTAAATATTATTACTGGCGAAACAGGTGCAGGTAAAAGTATTTTAATGGGGGCGTTGAGTTTAATTTTAGGCGAAAGAGCAGATACGTCAGTATTGCTAAAAAACGATAAAAAATGTTTTATAGAAGGGTTCTTTTCTCTCAACGACAATCATGCAGCTCAACAGTTTTTAAATAGCAATGAATTAGAAACTGAACACGAATTGGTAATTAGAAGAGAAATTGCAGCCAATGGAAAAAGTCGTGCATTTATAAACGATACTCCAGCTACATTACAACAGTTGAAAGAGCTTGCATCTTTATTGGTTGATTTACATCAACAGTTTGATACTTTAGAATTGGGCGATAGTAGTTTTCAAAGAGAAGTGATAGATGCTTTAGCCAACAACAACAATGGTTTAGTTAATTATCAACTTGCATATAAACAATGGGTAAACGCAAAGCATGAACTTGAAGCATTGCGACAAAAAAAGTCTGCTTTTACAAAAGAAGCAGATTACAACCAATTCTTATTTGATGAATTAAATGAACTTGCATTAAAAGAAAATGAATTAGAAGATTTAGATACGGAGTTAAAACTTTTAAGCAATAGCGAAGGCATTAAAGCAGCATTAAACAAAGTGTATTTTGAGTTAAAAGAAAATGAACAACCCATTGTAAGTACACTAAAACAATTGAGCAATCAATTGCAAACCTTTGCAGCATATCATGCAGATGTAAAAACAATCATTGATAGAATTGTTTCTTCTCAAATAGAATTGCAAGACATTGCAGATGAAGTTGATCGTTTGAATGATTCTATTGGGTACGATGAAAAACGCATTGCCATCATCAACGATAAAATGGCTGCTGGTTATAAATTGTTAAAAAAACACAATGTAAAAACCACCAACGAATTGCTTCTAATTCAACACGAATTAGAACAAAAACTACAAGCTGTTTTAAATATTGATGAAGCCATTCTTACAAAAGAAAAAGAAACATGGGCATTGGAAAATAAAGCTTTGCAGCAAGCAGAAATATTGTCAAAAGCAAGACAAGCACAAGCAAAACCATTGGCAGATAAAGTAAATTATTTGCTGCATCAAGTTGGTATGCCCAATGCTTTATTAAAAGTAGATGTACAAGAAACTGCATTGCATTTATTTGGGAAAAATACCATTGAGTTTTTGTTCGATGCCAATAAAAGCAATCGTTTTGAACCAATACGTAAAGTGGCAAGTGGTGGAGAGTTGAGCAGATTAATGCTTTGTATAAAAAGTTTGGTTGCACAAAGTATAGATTTACCCACCATGATTTTTGATGAAATTGATACAGGCATAAGTGGAGAAGCTGCTAAACAAGTTGGTACAATTATGCAGGGCTTGGCAAACAATAGACAGATTATTTGCATTACACATCAGCCACAAATTGCAGGCAAAGCCAATGCTCATTATTTTGTGTACAAAGAAATTAAAGGCAATGCTGTTAAAACAAATATTAAGTTGTTGAATGATGATGAACGAATTACAGCAATTGCCAAAATGTTAAGTGGAGAAAAACCTAGTGCAGCAGCTTTAGAAAGTGCTAAAGAAATGATGAATTAATTATAATTGATGAACACAAACAAGTTTGCTTTACTTGCACAAGTATTGTTGCTATCGTTGCCCATTTTCTTTTTAAGTAAATGGCTTCAAAAAAAGATTCAACCAAAAGCAGGATTTAAAAACTTTTTGTTTTGGGTTTTATTGGTACTCATAGCATCAATATTGTGGTTTGCAATTGCAATGTTCTTCTATACTAAATTCTTCTTTCCTAATCATAAGTAAACATTATTTTTACGCCCACATAAAAACTAATATTATGGCATACGGATTACTAAAAGGCAAACGAGGTATTATTTCTGGTGCTTTAGACCAAAACTCAATCGCTTGGAAAGTGGCAGAAAAAGCACATGAAGAAGGTGCAACTTTTGTACTAACCAATGCTCCCATTGCAATGCGTATGGGCGAAATTGATAAATTGGCTGAAGCCACAGGTTCTAAAATTATTCCTGCAGATGCAACAAGCGAAGAAGATTTAACCAATCTTTTTACACAATCACAAGAAATCTTGGGTGGCAAAATAGATTTTGTACTTCACTCAATTGGCATGAGTGTAAACATTCGTAAAAAAATTCCTTATACAGAAAGTAATTATGATTATTTTATGAAAGGCATTGATGTTAGTGCTTTAAGTTTTCATAAAATGTTGGCTGCTGCAAAAAAATTAGATGCTATTAACGAGTGGGGAAGTGTTGTTGCATTAAGTTATATGGCTGCACAACGTACATTCCCTTTTTATACAGATATGGCCGATATTAAAGCTATGTTAGAAAGCATTGCACGTAGCTTTGGGTATCATTATGGATTAGAGAAAAAAGTTCGTGTAAACACAGTCTCTCAATCGCCTACAAAAACTACAGCAGGTAGTGGTATTAAAGGGTTTGGCGATTTTTATGATTATGCCAATGCTATTGCTCCATTGGGCAATGCAAGTGCCGAGGATTGTGCCAATTATTGCATTACATTGTTTAGCGATTTAACAAGAATGGTTACTATGCAAAATTTATTTCATGATGGTGGTTATGTTAACACAGGTGTTAGCGATTATGTAATGAAAAAGTTAGGTGTTGGTGGTAATGAAGAATAACTTTTAAAGTATTTGTTCAATAAATAAAAAATGCTCCAATTTTAATTGGAGCATTTTTATTAGGTTGTTGTTCTGCTATAACATCTAGCAAGACAATCGAGAAAAATTAGTTGTCGAATAGTAGAACAACAGAAGTTTTGCTTATAAAGCAATTTGTTTTTCTACCATTAACTTGCGTAAGTTAATTAGGCCATAACGCATACGACCCAATGCAGTATTAATGCTACAATTGGTAATATCGGCAATATCTTTAAAACTCATATCAGCAAAATGACGCAATACAATTACCTCACGTTGCTCTTCTGGTAACATGTTTAACATTTTTCTTACTCTATCATGGCTTTGGCTAGCCATTAGTTTAGTTTCTGCACTTTCTTCAACTACATTAATTACTTCAAAAATATCACGATCATCGCTGGTTTTAATTGCAGGAGAACGTTTTACTTTTCTAAAATAATCTACACATAAGTTATGGCTAATACGTAAAGCCCAAGGCAAAAATTTACCTTCTTCTGTGTAATTGTTTTTTCTTAAAGTATCAATTACTTTAATAAAAACATCTTGAAATAAATCTTCGGCTAAATACTTGTCTTTAACAAGAAATAAAATTGAAGAGAAGATTTTGTCCTTGTAACGATTTACTAAAATCTCAAGGGCAGTTGAGTCACCTTCTTGGAAGGCACGGATAAGTTGCGTGTCAGACGCAGTTGTTAACGTTTTCATAGACATTTAGGTTTTTTTGTCTGTTTTAAAATAATAGGATAGGTGGATTATAAGACTAAGTACGAAAACAGAATACATTTAGTTTTTCTGTGTTTGTAAATAAATCTGGTATAAAGGTAGGAATGTATTTTATATTTCCAAATTTTGGAACAATTATTTTTAAAATATTTTTTCTGAAACCCTTTACAGTAAAGGGTTTCAGGGGTTTATACGATGCTCCTTAGTGTTTTTACTATGCCCCAAATAGGTAATTTTCTATAAAATGGATTATTTGTAAAATTTTAAAATTCTAGACTTTAAAAGTTATTTCTATCAATATTTAAAACTATCAGCAACATTTTATGTTTACTTTGTTTACGTATGGCAACAGCATCTAAAAAGACATTATCAAGCAAAGCACCAATATCTAGTACCAGTGATATTTATATACAAGGTGCAAGAACCCACAACTTAAAAAATGTTTCAATTTATTTTCCAAGAAATAAGTTTATTGTAGTTACTGGAGTAAGTGGTAGTGGTAAATCATCGTTAACCATTGATACTTTATTTGCAGAAGGACAAAGACGTTATGCTGAAAGTTTAAGTTCCTATGCTAGGCAGTTTATGGCTCGTATGGTAAAACCAGATGTAGATTTTATTAAAGGCCTTTGTCCGGCAATTGCTATTGAACAAAAAGTAATTACTCGTACTCCAAGAAGTACAGTTGGTAGCATGACGGAAATGTATGATTATTTAAGATTGTTGTTTGCAAGAGTGGGCAAAACAATTTCTCCTATTAGTGGTAAAGAAGTAAAAAAAGATGATGTTGCCGATGTGTTGAATCGTATTCAACAATTAAAACAAGGTAGTAAAGTATTTATCATTGTTCCGTTTAAGCAACATGCAAAAAGAGCAATAAAAGAAGAACTAAATATTTTAATACAAAAAGGGTTTAGTAGAATTTATTTAAGAAAGATGAAAGATGACAGTACTCAAATGCCAGAACTTCTAAGAATTGAAGAATTGCTGGAAAAAGAAGAAGCTGCATTGGTTAAACTGCTATCAAATATCAAACGTCAACTGTCAACTTTTGTGTTAGTCGATCGTATTGTTACAAAAGATTTTGACGAAGATGATATGCATAGAATGAGTGATTCTATTGGAACTGCTTTTTATGAAGGTGAGGGAGAAATGTATATTGAAATTGATGGAGAAATAGTTGAACACTTTAGCAATAAGTTTGAATTGGATGGAATTGTTTTTGAAGAACCTGTTCCAAACTTATTTTCATTCAACAATCCCTTTGGTGCTTGCCCAACTTGCGAAGGCTTTAGCCAGGTTTTAGGAATAGATGAAGACTTGGTAATTCCAGATAAACGATTGAGTGTTTATGAGGGTGCAGTTGCTCCATGGAAAGGAGAAAAGATGAGTATGTGGAAAGAAATGTTTATGAAGAATGCCAAAGATTTTCCGATACATAAACCTATTGCAGATTTAACACCAACACAATACGAACAATTGTGGAAAGGCACAAGCAGTGGAAACGGAATTGATGATTTTTTTAAAGAAGTAGAAGCCAATTTATACAAAGTTCAATACAGGGTTTTATTAAGTAGATATAGAGGAAGAACCAATTGCCCAGATTGTAAAGGGTATCGTTTGCGTAAAGAAGCGTTGTATGTAAAAGTGGCCAATCAACACATTGGTCAGTTATGCGAAATGCAAACCAAAGATTTAAAAGTTTGGTTTGATCATTTAACCTTGACGGAACACGATGAACAAGTTGCAAAAAGAATTTTAATTGAATTAAATCAACGACTTAAAACGTTGATAGATGTTGGACTGGGTTATTTAACCCTAAACCGTTTGGCCAATAGTTTAAGTGGTGGCGAAAGTCAAAGAATACAATTAACACGAAGTTTAGGATCTAACCTTACCAACTCCTTATATATATTAGATGAGCCAAGTATTGGTTTGCATAGTAGAGACACAGAAAAATTAATTGGTGTTTTAAAATCGTTAAGAGATTTAGGCAACACTGTTGTTGTGGTAGAGCATGATGAAATGATGATGAAAGAAGCAGATCATATTATAGATATGGGTCCACTAGCATCACACTTAGGAGGAGAAGTAGTAGCTGCAGGAAATTATCAAGAGTTAATCAATCATCCAAAAAGTTTAACTGGTAAATATTTAAGTGGAGAATATAAAATTGAGGTTCCCAAACAACTTCGTAAATGGAACAATAGCATTACAATTACTGGGGCAAGACAAAATAATTTGAAAGACATTACGGTACAATTTCCTTTAAATGTTTTGTGTGTAGTGAGTGGTGTTAGTGGAAGTGGTAAAACAACTTTAGTAAAACAAATTTTGTATCCTGCATTGCAAAAAATAAAAGGAGAGTTTGCCGATAAAGTGGGTTTCCATAAATCCATTACTGGCGATATAGATACCATTTCACAAATTGAATTGATTGATCAAAATCCTATTGGCAAATCATCTCGTAGCAATCCTGTTACTTATATAAAAGCGTATGATGAAATAAGAGATGCTTTTTCTAAACATCCCATGTCTAAAACAAGAGGTTTTTTGCCCAAACATTTTTCGTTTAATGTAGATGCTGGACGATGTGATGCTTGTAAAGGAGAAGGGGAGCAAGTTGTTGAAATGCAATTTTTGGCCGATGTGCATTTAACTTGTGAAGTGTGTAAAGGCAAAAGATTTAAAGAGGAAGTATTGGAAGTTAATTTTCATGGAAAAAATATTCACGATGTTTTGGAAATGAGTGTAGATGAATCCATTGAATTCTTTTCTTCTTCTTCTTTTGGAACAAGCAAAGATGGGGCTACTATAGCCAAAGCATTGCAACCCTTACAAGATGTTGGTTTGGGCTATATTAAATTGGGTCAAAGTTCAAACACGTTATCAGGTGGAGAAGCACAACGTGTAAAATTAGCAAGCTTTTTAGGCAAGGGAAAAGGCAACGGAAATATTGTATTCATTTTTGATGAACCTACTACAGGCTTACATTTTCACGATATTAAAAAACTCTTGGCATCTTTCGATGCATTGATAGAGCAAGGACATTCCTTAATTGTAATAGAACACAATACAGATGTAATTAAAAGTGCCGATTGGGCAATAGATCTTGGCAGCGAAGCAGGAGACTTGGGTGGCAATTTAGTTTTTGCGGGTATTCCAAAGGATTTAAAGAAAGCAAAAGGTAGTTATACTGGGAAGTTTTTGTAAATGAAATAGGATATTGGAAATTGATTGCTTAAAGCGTACCTTGCACAACCCCCCACTTATTTTATTATTACCAAAATTGACGGTTATGAAAAAGATATTCCTAATAGTAGTGTTTTGTATTACAAGTTTTGTAGGCTTTTCTCAGTTAACAGGTGTAAAAACAATTCCTGGTGATTATGCAACAATTGCTTTAGCAATTGCCGATTTAAATTTAAATGGCGTTGGTGCAGGTGGTGTAACTTTTAATGTTGCAACTGGCCATACAGAAACTACTTCAGCCCAATTAACCATTACAGCTACAGGTACTTTGGCAAATCCAATTGTATTTCAAAAATCGGGTGTTGGTGCAAATCCTAAAATTACACGAACAGATGTTGGTACCAATTCAACTAGCACACTTGGTGGGTTAGGGGATGCAGTTGTACGAGTAGATGGTACAGATTGTATAACTGTTGATGCCATTGATGTTGCAGCTAGCGATGAAGGAATTGAGTATGGATATTTTACCTATAAAACAGCTACCGACGGTTGCCAAAATGTTACAATAAAAAATTGTGCTATTACCCTGACAAAAGGCACAAGTCAATATGTTATTGGTATTTACATTAGCAATGGTACAACCTCAGTTTCATCTGCTACAGGTGTTGTAGTTTCTGTCAATAGTGGCAGAAACGAAAATATTAATATACAAGGCAATACGATAAGCAATGTGCATGCTGGTATTTATTGTAGAGGGTATAGTGCTTCTTATGATCAAAACATTAATATTGGTGCAAACGGTGCTGGTAATACTATACAAAATTTTGGAGGTGGTTTTGCTGCAACAACTTATGGCATATACTTTATTTACATAAATAATGTATATGCAGGTTACAATACGATAAATAATACAGCAGGTGGTGGAACTCCTCATACTAGTGGATTAACTGGAATTTCTATAACAACTGCAAATACTGCAAGTGGTATATTAAGTTATAGAAACAACGATATTACTTTGAGTGCAAATGGCACAGCAGCATGTAACTGGTTGTTCAATGCAAATTCTTTCGATTCTATTAGCATACATCAAAACACGTTTGCAGGTACATCTGCTTCTACAGCTGCTTCTTATGTAATATACAATAGCAATACATCTGCAGGTGTTAGAAACATAGATAGCAATATAGTTACATCAATTTCAAAAACTTCTGCTACAGGTTCTTTTTATGGTATAAATTCTGCTGGTGCAGCTACAGGTATAGACAATATTTTTGGGAATAATTTTTCAAATTTTACACTTTCAGGTAGTGGTTTGTTTTATGCAATTCAAAATACTACCAATGCAGCACATACACAAAACATTTATGGTAATATAGTTTCAAATATTTCTGGTGGTACAGGTACTAGATATGGCATTTATTGCACAGCTGCAAGTACAAGAAGCTTATACAACAATAAGGTATACAATATTGTTGGTGGAGATATAGTATATGGTATTGTTGTTGGAAGTGGAGGAAATACCAAAAACGATATTTATAACAATACGGTTGCAGATTTATCTTCAGGTACTGCAACTGCTACCAATGGTATTGTATCGGGTTTATTATTTACAACAACAGGAACAACTACCAACATTTACAACAATATTATCGGTAATTTAACAGCACCTTTTTCTGCATCTACAGATGGAATAAGAGGGATTAGTTTTACTGGTACCACAGCCAGCACTTCCATTTTTGCATCATTCAATACAATTTACATAAATGCTAGTTCGCTAGGTGCAAATTTTGGTACTTCTGGTATATTTCATACATATAGTTCAACCAGTTCAACTTCCAACTTTACAATGCGTAACAACTTAGTTGTAAATACATCAACAGCAAGTGGCACTGGTGTAATAACTGCATTTAGAAGAAGTAGTGCTACAGATTTAAATAATTACAATACAGCAAGTAGCAACAACATGTTTTATTCAGGTGTTCCAAGTGCTTCCAAATTATTGTTTTATGATGGTACAAATTCCGATCAAACCATTGTTCAAATGAAAGCTAGGCTTTCACCTGGAGAAAACAATTCAGTTACTGAAATGCCTAATTTCTTAAGTACAACGGCTACCGACCCAACTTTTTTACATTTAAATACTTTGGTTGGTACAAGAGCTGAAGGTGGTGGCGTTACTGTTAGTGGAATTTTAGATGATATTGATGGAAATGTTAGAAATGTAAGTACTCCAGATATTGGTGCAGATGAATTTTCAGGCAATCCAATTGATGAAGTTGGTCCAACTTTTTCGTTTACTCCAATACCCAATACTGCAAGCATTTCAGCTCCATCATTCAATAATGTAATTATTTCCGATCCAAGTGGATTGCATGCGGATAAGCCTCGATTGTATTATAAAAAGTCAACCAATGCAAATGCTTTTGTTGGAAATACAAGTGCAGATGATGGTTGGAAATTTGTAGAATCTAATGGTGTAACTTCTCCATTTGATTTTACACTTGACTTTTCTTTATTAAACTCAGCAGTAGTTTCTGGTGAAGAAATTCAATACTTTCTTGTAGCTTCTGATAATGCTGGTGTACCTAATATTGGAATTAGCAATGGTCTTGGTTTTACGGCTCCTCCAAGTTCTGTTGCACTTACAGGTGCAGCTTTCCCAATTATCAATCAAGCCAATAGTTATTTTATTTATCAAGTTTATACTTGGAGTGGTGGTGCAACAGGCAGTTGGTCTACTGCTGGCAATTGGACACCTTCAAGAACATTACCTACCGATGCCGATGAAATGAACATCAACACCAATGCAATAATTACAGATGTGCCAACAACAACCATTGGTAAACTAAATGTTTTAGGAAGTGCATCCGTCCAACTTTTGCCACTAGCTGCAAGCAACACATTAACTTTAAAAGGAAACAATGTTGAAGTATTAAATGTAGCTACTGGTTCTTCTTTATTGCTAACAGATTTAACCAATGCGTTAAC
>ERZ724520.99-NODE-99-length-43617-cov-7.049217_pt1 | contig 43617 bp, 47 predicted proteins | sample MGYA00376053_ERZ724520 | MGnify/ENA primary metagenome ERZ724520 (study PRJEB28724, sample SAMN07190886) | activated sludge metagenome | isolation source: activated sludge of sewage treatment plant in Hong Hong | place: USA: Christiansburg, Virginia | collected...
AAAGGCAATCTGCGCGATGCGCTCTTCGGTCACCGCGTCCGCCAGCATCTCGACCCGGGCGACTTGGCCTTGCAGTGGAGTCCGCGGTTGGGAGCGCAGCACGATGCTGGCCTTCAAGCCAGGGGCCAATCCGTTTGATCGGCCCTGGTCCACCCGCATGCGCACCCACAGGCTGGCCGGGTCGATCAGTCGCAGCACGGGCTGGCCCGCCACCACCGTGCTGCCGGCTTCGGCATCGCGGCTGGTGACCACGCCGTCCGCCGGGGCCAGCAGGCGCACATTGCCGCGCTGCTGTTGCAGGGCCGCGCGTTCGGCCTTTTGGCGGTTGATGTCTTGTGCGGTGCCGCTCAGATTGGCTTGTGCCGCTTGCAGGGCGGCGTCGGCAGAGGCTTTTTCTTGCAGGCGGCCCTCCAGTGCACCGGCGCTGATGAAGTTTTGCGCGGCCAGGTCCTGGTTGCGCTTGGCGTTGATGGCGGCCAGTTCGCGGCGTGCCGTGGCGTCCGCCACCTGGGCTTGGGCTGCGGCTTGGGTGCTGGTGGCGCGGGCCAGGGCTGCGTCCAATGCGCTCAAGCGCTGGTCCATGTCCACCGGGTCCATCTCGGCCAGTAATTGCCCGGCTTTGACCACGTCACCCACGTCCACCCGCACGCTCAACACGCGCCCGGCCACCGTGGGGCCGACCATCCAGCTGCGCCGGGCTTCCACCGTGCCGATGCCGAAGATGGCGGGGTTGAGCTTGCCCTCCTGAACCGAGGTGACCGTCACCTTGACGGGTGCCAGCGGGCCGGTGCGCAGCGCAACAAAGGCCAGTGCGGCGACCAGGCTGATGACGAGTGCGCCTATGCCGATGCGGCGTAACAAGGCTGGGTGTTGGTTCATGAAGTGCTTTCAAGTTCGCGCGGCGAGTCAGCGCGGGTGAGTGGGTGGGCGGCGATGCCGCGCAGATAGATGGCAAACACGCCGGGGGCCTGCGCGGCCATGGCTTGAACCTGACCGCTGAACAGCGACTGCAGCACCAGGCCCTGAACCGAGCCCAGAAATAACACGGCAGCTGCTTGCAGGTCAACGCCCGGCGCCAACAGCCCCTGTTCTTTGGCACGTATCAACTGACCCATGACCAAACTGCGGTACTGCTGCATCAGCGTGCGCACACTGGCCTTCAGCGGGGTGTCATGCGCATGCTGCAGCTCCTGAAAAATCACCCGGGGTACACCCGGGTGTGTCACCACGAAGTTCACGTGGGCATCGAACAAGGCCTGTAGCGCGACCAGCGGTGGCGGGGGCTGTTCACCGGCATTTGTAGCCCGCTGTAACGCAGCCAACAAGTTGTCGGATATCCACGCCATCACTCCCAACCAAATCGCGTCCTTGCTGGGGAAGTGGCGAAACACCGCGCCTTGTGTGATGCCGACCGCCTGCGCCAGGTCGGCCGTAGTGATGTCGGCCGGGCTACGCGTGGCCGCCTGTTGCAAAGCGGCGGCCACCAGACTGGCCTGGCGAACCTCGGTAGGGTGTTTGGATGGCTTTTCGGGTACGGGCATACAGCTCAAGTAATTACACAATTACTTCAGTGTACTCTGATTTAAAAGGCGCGCGAGCGACCGGTCTCCGTGGTCGCAAGATTTGCCGGGCACAGCAGCGTGTTTTCCTCGCTCGCTCGGCTTGAAACATCACTTATTACTTATTGAACAAGAAGTTTTATTGAATTTTCATTATGAATGGTGCTGTCTATAGTCGACTCCATTGATTGCCTATTCCCCACTTTTCCGGAGACACACTTCATGGACCAATCCAACCGCTACGCCGACCTGAGCCTGACCGAAGCCGACCTCATCAAGGGCGGAAAACACATTCTGGTGGCCTACAAAATGAAGCCCAAATCGGGCCACGGCTACCTGGAAGCGGCTGCCCACTTCGCCGCAGAGTCCTCCACTGGAACCAATGTGGAAGTGTCGACCACGGATGACTTCACGCGTGGTGTGGATGCGCTGGTCTATGCCATCGACGAGGCCACCGAGGACATGCGGATTGCCTACCCGCTGGACCTGTTTGACCGCAACATCACCGACGGCCGCATGATGATGGTGTCCATTTTGACGCTGATCATCGGCAACAACCAGGGCATGGGCGATATCCAGCACGCCAAGATCCACGACATTTACTTCCCCGAGCGCGCCATCCAGCTGTTTGACGGCCCGTCCAAAGACATCACCGACCTGTGGCGCATCCTGGGGCGCCCGATGAAGGACGGCGGCTACATTGCCGGCACCATCATCAAGCCCAAGCTGGGTCTGCGCCCCGAGCCGTTTGCCGCCGCCGCCTACCAGTTCTGGCTGGGTGGTGATTTCATCAAAAACGACGAGCCCCAAGGCAACCAGGTGTTTTGTCCGGCCAAAAAGGTCTACCCGCTGGTGTACGACGCCATGAAACGGGCGCAGGACGAGACCGGCCAGGCGAAAATCTTCTCGGCCAACATCACCGCCGACGACCACTACGAAATGCTGGCCCGTGCCGATCTGATTCTGGAGACCTTTGGCCCGGACGCCGACAAAGTGGCCTTTTTGGTGGACGGATTCGTCGGCGGCCCCGGCATGATCACCACAGCGCGCCGCCAGTACCCCAACCAGTACCTGCACTACCACCGTGCCGGCCACGGGATGATCACCTCGCCCTCGGCCAAGCGTGGTTACACCGCCTTTGTGCTGGCCAAGATTGCACGCCTGCAAGGCGCCTCCGGCATCCATGTGGGCACCATGGGCTACGGCAAGATGGAAGGGGAAACCTCGGACAAGGGCATTGCGTACATGATCGAACGCGACGAAGCGCAAGGCCCGGTCTATTACCAGAAGTGGTATGGCATGAAGCCCACCACACCCATCATCTCGGGCGGCATGAACGCATTGCGCCTGCCGGGCTTTTTTGAGAACCTGGGCCACGGCAATGTGATCAACACCTCCGGCGGTGGCGCCTATGGCCACATTGACAGCCCGGCTGCTGGGGCCATTTCTTTGCGCCAGGCCTATGAATGCTGGAAGTCGGGCGCTGACCCGATTGCGTATGCCAAGGAACACCCGGAGTTTGCTCGGGCGTTTGCTTCGTTCCCGGGGGATGCGGACAAGTTGTATCCCGGTTGGCGTGAGAAGTTGGGGGTGCATCGGTAAGTCCTTTGTTGGCCTTTCGCGCTAATTTTTGTGCGGAACACGTTGCGTGCCGCTGGCGTACGGAGCTTCGTGTCCCCCGCCCTTCGGGCTCCTCCTTGACCTACGCTCCGCACGCCAGCGGCACACAACGTGTTTGAAAACTTGTTGGAACGCAATGCCGGAATACCAGACAGCTCCGAGGCCGCCGAATTCCAGATTTCAACACTGGTGTACCTACCTCGTCCGCGCTTGGCGAGTGGGGTAGCCCGCAGAGCGTAGGTCAAGGAGGAGCCCGGAACGGGCGGGGGACACGAAGCTCTGCGGGCTACCCCACTCGCCAACCACATACCGAACACGCCAACAGTGACCAACCTGAATTCAGGAGCTCAAATGACCACCAACTACCGCATCACCACGCAGCCCTTCTACCAAGCACAAACCAACGAAGTAGACCTGTACGAAGCCGCGTATAAGTCCCGCCTGCCGGTCATGCTGAAAGGCCCCACCGGTTGTGGCAAGTCGCGCTTTGTCGAGTACATGGCCTGGAAGCTGGGCAAACCCCTGATCACGGTGGCGTGCAACGAAGACATGACCGCTTCGGACCTGCTGGGCCGTTACCTGCTGGAGGCCAATGGCACACGCTGGCTCGATGGCCCGCTGACCACGGCCGCCCGCATCGGTGCCATTTGTTATCTGGACGAAATCGTCGAAGCGCGACAGGACACCACCGTGGTGATCCACCCGCTGACCGACCACCGCCGACAACTGCCGCTGGACAAACGCGGAGAACTGATTGCCGCCCACCCGGACTTTCAGTTGGTCATCTCGTACAACCCGGGCTACCAAAGCCTGATGAAAGACCTCAAGCCGTCCACCAAACAGCGCTTTGTGGGTTTTGATTTTGACTACCCCGACGCCGCGCTGGAAGCCCGGATTCTGGTTCAGGAAACCGGGATCGACGCCACGGTTGCTGACCAACTGGTGCAACTGGCTGCCGTGGCACGCAAGCTCAAAGGGCACGGATTGGTGGAAGGTATTTCCACCCGTTTGCTGGTCTACGCAGCCACCCTGATTCATGCCGATGTCGCCGCGCGAGACGCCTGCCGCATGGCCCTGGTGCGCCCGCTCACCGACGACGCCGACATCCGCGCCACGCTGGACCATGCCATCGACGCAGTCTTTGGCTAAGGGGCCGACTGTGGTCCACGCCCTCCCGGAGCCGCTGGATGGTGGTCTGCTTGACTGTGGCTTCCCCGAGGTGGTCGCGGTACTGGATGACTGCCTGCGGGAGGCGCAAGCCAGTTTGTCGGAAGGCGGCGTGCCGGCGTATCTGGAGGCGGGTCGCTTCCTGGGCAAGATGGGTCGCGGGCCGGAGCCCCTGCTAACATTTCTCGACATCTGGCCAGCGGTGGCCAAACTGCTGGGAGAGGACACGTTGGAGGCGGTGATGGCCACGGTGCGGCACATCAACAAATCCCCCAACGGCCGCGCCATCGCGCCGTTCTTGCAATCGCTGCCAGCCGCTGCACGCCAGTTGCGCTCAGCACAACAACTGCAACACTACCTGGACCTGTGTGTTTACACGATGGAGCACAGCAGTGGTTCCATCCACGGCGTTCACAAGACCTATGCCAGCCCCGGGTTCCCCAGTTTTCTGGAGCAGGCCGGGCCGCTGCTGGATCTGGTCAGCATCGACGGCCTGCGGGCTTGGGCCGAGTATGGCGTGCGCAACTACGCACACCACCCGGATCAGCAACGCGCCTATTTCAACTGCGAGTCGGCGGACAGCCGTGCCGTGTTGCAGCGCGAGCGCCATGGCTGCCTGCTGGTGAACCACACCCGGTTGCTGGACCTGTACCTGCGCGCCCTGTGGCAGGATGATGCCCCACTGGTGCCCTACTCCACCACCTGGGAGCCGGCCATTGCGCAGCCCTATTGGGATGCCGATGGCATACGCCTGCCCGATGTCTACGACGACCGGGCCGGTGTGCCCGCGCTGGACCGTTACCGGCTGGCTTTGGCCCATATGGCAGGACACAAACGCTGGAGCCAGGCCATCGTGGGCGACAACTTCAGCCCGCCGCAACGGTATGCCATCGAATGTTTTGAGGACGCGCGCATCGACCTGTTGGTACAACGCAGCTACCCCGGCCTGCGCCACGCCATGTGGGCGCTGCATCCGGTCCCGCAGGAAAGCGGATGCGACAGCACAACCCATAGCGGTTTTCGCCACCGGTTGGCTACGTTGTCGCGCGCTTTGCTGTGCCCGCAGCATGGGTACGTTGATGCCACGCTGCTGGATTTTGAAGCGCGCTTTCGTGCCGCCATGGCCCTCGGCCCATCCAGCACCCCCGAGATGGCCGCATTGGCCATCGCCTATGTGGCACGCACCCGCCGGCCCAGCGATCAGTTTGCGGCCGTGGACTTCACCGACACCACCGTGGACTACCGCGACGACAACCGCCACCTGTGGCGCTTTCATGAACTCAGCGACGACGAGGAGAGTTTTGATACGCAGCGACCCCGCTCCGCAACGCCAGAAGTGCACAGCCTGCCGGCGCGCCACTACCCGGAGTGGGACTACCGCAGCCAGACCTTCCGTCCCGACTGGGTCAGTCTGTACGAGGGTCTGCATCCTTCGGGAGCGGCAGAAACCATCGACCGGTTGCTGGAACAGCACCAGGCGCTGGCCAAGCAACTGCAGCGCCAACTGGACCTGTTGAAGCCCCAAGACCGGGTGCGCGAGCGTTACCAGGAAGATGGCGCCGAGCTGGACCTGGATATGGCCCTGCGTTCGCTGCTGGACTTCAAGGCCGGTTGTTTGCCCGACACCCGTATCACGCAAAGCCACAAAACCAATGGCCGCAGCATTGCCGTGACCTTGCTGCTGGATTTGTCGCAGTCGCTGTCGGCCACGGTGCCGGGCTCGCAGCAGACGGTGCTGCAGCTGAGCCAGGAAGCCGTCGCCCTGTTGGGCTGGGCGCAGCAGCGCTTGGGCGACCCGTTTGCGATTGCCGGTTTTCACTCCAATACACGCCACGACGTGCGTTACCTGCACATCAAGGGTTTTGATGAGGCTTGGGATACACCGGTCAAAGCCCGCCTGGCGGCCATGCAGGCTGGTTACTCCACCCGCCTGGGGGCGGCCATGCGCCACGCCGCCCACACCCTGGCGGCGCAGCCAACCGACAAGAAGCTGCTGCTGGTGTTAACCGACGGAATGCCTTCGGATGTGGATGTTCCGGATGAGCAGTTGCTGGTGGCTGATGCCCGGCACAGCGTTCAGGAACTGGGTGCGCAAGGCATTTCAAGCTACTGCATCAGCCTGGACGCCCAGGCGGACGGGTATGTGCGGGAAATTTTTGGCAACCACTACACGGTGATAGACCGGGTTGCCCAATTGCCGGAAAAATTGACCCGGTTGTTCATGACCCTGACGCGTTAGCCGGTACTAACACAAGCTCTGTATTTGATAGCGGGTTACGCAATAAACACGAGGGCTAGAGCCTCATTTCTCATATGAATTCTGGGCCAGGAGCAGATCCAGGTCTTCGATCGCATACAAGCGCCCAATACGGTCCATGGGCGCAATGGCGCCTTCACGGATGAACTTGTTCAGTTCACGGCTGACGGTTTCCAGTTTCAGATCGAGCATGGCGCCCATGTCATCGCGTGCGAACAGTGTGGTGGTTTGACCGTCATCCCGGTCACGCATCTTCAGTATCAGACTGGCCACCCGTTGGCGCGCCGTCCCAAAGTTCAGCTCGGCTAGCCAGTCGTCGGCATCTTTCAGTGCGTGCTGCCATTTGCGCATCAGCGTCCGGTGCATGCGGTGGCTGTTGGAACCCAGGGTGTGGATGACATCCAGCGGAATGCGGCACACCGAAACCGGTGTCAGTGCGATGGCATCGCTGTCATAACGTGCGGTAGCCAGGGCCTCCAGGCCCACTACATCACCCGCACGCAACACGCGAATAATGCGTTTGCGGCCATCGCCGGTCACCCGCACCAGCTTCAGCATGCCGCTGCGCAGCGTGTAGATGCCGCGCGCCTTATCACCCTCGGCATGCAGCGCGTCGCCCGCCTGGATTTCCAGGTCGTCCACCGGTGCATGGATCAGACCGAAGTCGCGTTCATTGAGATCGGCAAACAAGACCATGTCCCGGATGGCGCAGCTGCGGCAGTCCGATGTGCCACGCCAGGCCGATGCGATTTGGATGGGAATCATGGCGATAGGAATCGCTGCGGCATCAGGCACGCACGACGGCGCGCGCGATTCGCAAGCGGTCATCCAGGTAAGCCCCGTAGAAGTCGGGTATGTAGCCACCAACCATGCGTTCTGCAATTTCAGCGCCGCCCCGGCCAAAAAACAGCACCGTGGGCGCGACGCTCACGCCCCAACTGCGGATCAGCTCATCCTGGGTCAAGCTGCGGCCGTCGAAATCAACAACCGCCTGTTTGTTGCGCATATCCAGTTGCACCACGGCCAGGCCTTCACGCTCCCGCATGGGCGCCAAGTGGCTGTCGCGCACCTGCTTGCAAAACGCGCAGCCCTCCAGGCTGACCATGACCAGCAAGGGGCGCCCCGACTTTAGCGCCAGCGCCAATTCCCGCGGCAGCGACGCGGTGGTCGGCAGGGTCGCCGCCAGCGCCGGTGTACCGGCAAAAGCGGCCGCACCGAGTAAGGCCATTTGCAGGCACTGTCTCCGGGAGAATTCCTGTGGTTTCATCAATCTGCCTCGTGTTCAAGCAACAAGTAGGTGTTGTAGGCGTTCATGCGGTTGGCCACCCGAAACAGCGGCAGGTGTTCAAACGCGGCCCAGTCGGTGGCTTTGTAGGCATCTTCGAAAGGCTCCAGATTCCTGGCCGCCGCACCCATGGTTTTGCGTAAGTACAGCAAATAGTCACGGGTCATCTGCATGTCCTTTCTGGTTTCAGTGGAGAGGGCGCCGTGACCGGGAACGATGACCGATGTTTCAAAGCCCAACAGCGTGTCCAGCGCAGCAATCCAGTGCCGACTGTCGGCTTGGCCCACATAGGGGATACGGCTGCGAAACACCAGGTCGCCCGCAAACAGCACTTTCTCGGAAGGCAAATAGACAGCAAGATCTTCCGGTGTGTGGGACGGCCCCACGGGCTTGATGTGAAACTGCACACCCCCCAGCACCAGACTGGTGTCGCCGGCAATCCACTGGTCCGCCTCGATAAGCTCGGTTTTTGCGTCGATCCATGGCGCAAGTTCCTGGCGCGAAGCCTCCAGCCGCAGCCGAGCAGCCTCTGAGTTGAGGTACACCCGCGCCGCCTGGTGCGCGATGATCTTTGCGCCCATGGCACGAAAGGTTTGCAAACCATAGATGTGGTCGGCGTGGTAGTGTGTAACGATCACGTGTGTCACCGGTTGCTGCGACAGTTTCCTGATTTCGGCCAGCAAACGTGTGGCCAACGCCGGTGAACCCAGGGCGTCAATCACCACGACACCCGCTGGCGTGATGACAAACGCTGCGTTCGAAATGAAGTTCTGGTTGGCGGGCGTGCCCAAGGCGGACACACCCTCCACGTACCAGGCCGATGCCGACACCTGCTGCGCTTGCATGCGGGGCACTTCCGTCGCCGCGCGCGCCGGGGTCACAAGAGCCGCACACAAGGCGGCACAACCGATTGCACGGAACAAGCTCATCCAAAAGGCCATAAACCACCCAAAAACGTGAGCAACATCAAATTGCAGATTGACAATTCGCACTACCATTAATATAAGTGATTACTGAACTAATTGATAGAGTGAGAACTCCGAATGAACCTCTCATTGATACTTGAAAGCCAGGGCGAAGCCGTTGTGCTGGCCAGCGGCGGGTGGGTCATTGGCATGCTGTTTGGCTTTTCTGCCCAGCGCTCCCGGTTTTGCCTGCGCGCCGCCGTTATCGAGTTCTGGCACCGGCGAATGGGGGAAAAGCTGTCGGTGTGGCTGCTGGCCTTTGCCACGGCCGTAGTGGGTGTGCAGGCCTTGATCCTGCTGCAGTCACTGGACGTGAGCACCGCCCGACAAATTGCATCGCGCGGCAGTGTGTCCGGTGCCTTGGTGGGCGGTCTGATGTTCGGCGCGGGAATGATCATGACCCGGGGTTGCGCCAGCCGTCTGCTGGTGTTGTCGGCCAATGGCAACTTACGGGCCTTGCTATCCGGGCTGGTCTTCGCGGTGACAGCCCAGGCAGCCCTGTCTGGTGCCCTGGCGCCGATGCGCAACACCATCAGCGCCTGGTGGACGGTGGATGGCGGCAGCGCCAGAGATCTGCTGGCCATCACCGGGCTGGGGCATTGGGGCGGTCTGGCCTTTGGCCTGTTGTGGATGGCCGCTGCGGTGCATTTCTCCATTCGCAGCGGCTGGGGCCTGTGGAAATGGGTGGGAGGCGTGGGAACGGGTCTGGCGGTGGCGGCGGGGTGGTGGTTCACCTACCATGTGTCGACCAGCACGTTTGAAGTGGTTCAAGTCCAAGGACTGACGTTCAGTGGTCCGTCGGCCGAATGGCTGATGCGGGTGCTGTCGTCACCAGCGCCCAAGATCGGTTTTGACTTTGGCCTGCTTCCCGGAGTCTTCGCCGGGTCTTTTCTGGGAGCGCTGGTGGGCCGGGATCTCAAGCTCGAAGGCTTCAAGGATGGCTACAGCATGACCCGTTACATTGCGGGCGCGGTGCTGATGGGCTTTGGCTCCATGCTGGCGGGTGGCTGCGCAGTGGGCGCTGGCATGACGGGAGGCTCCATCTTTGCCCTGACAGCCTGGGTTGCGCTGGTTGGCATGTGGGTGGGGGCAGGCGTCACGGACCGGCTGCTGGACGCGGGCGAGCAAACATCTCTGGCTGCTGCGCCGTCCACACCGGCAATGGCGACCTGAGTGGTGTTTATTTACCGCTGAGGTACTCGGCCACAGCGGCAGTTTCCAAGGCGGTCATCTTGGTCACAATGGCGTGCATGACCGCGTTGTCATTGGTGCGCTCGCGTTTGCCAAAACTCTTGAGCTGGTTTTCGATGTAGTTGGCATGTTGACCCGCCAAGCGGGGTAACGATACTGTGCCGGACGCATCTTTGCCGTGGCAACTGGCGCAAGCGGCCACACCGCTGAAACTATTGCCTGAGTGGTAGATGTATTTGCCAACAGCGGCAAGATCGGTGTCTTTGGGCGCCTCTGTGGGAACCGACTTCTTTTCGAAGTATTTACCCAGGGCGATCATTTCATCCGGTTGCAGATTGGCCACCATGTCGGCCATGGCGCTGCTCTTGCGTTTGCCGGACTTGAAATTTTCGAGTTGTTTGGCGGTGTATTCCCAGTGTTGCCCGGCCAGACGTGGAAAAACCTCACTCGCCGACTCACCCTCAGCGCCATGGCACAGAAAACACACGCCTGAAACAATTTTCTTGGCCCGCGCCTCGTCGGCTTGGGCCCAGACTGGCCCTAGGAACATGGCAACAGTTGCCGCAACACCCCACTTTGCAATCCGTTTCATGCGATCACGCCAGGGTATCGGCCCAGATGTTGCGGGCCCACGCCAACGCATAACGTCCTTCCAGTTCATTGGCGCCGCTGGACACGCCGCCGGAACCTGGTACGGTCAGCATGGTTTTCTTTTCCGCGTCGTAGCGGTGCACGCTGGACACGTGCACCACATCCGACTCGCTGACAAAGCTATAACAGGTGTTGTTGTAGACGGGCATGTCATTGGGCAGTTTGCCGGTCAGCAGGGCCACGACCGCTGCAGCACAGGTCTTGCCATGTTGGTTGGCCATGTGGCCGGATTTGGGCATGGCCGGTGCAATTTGAATCGAGTCACCCAGCACATGGATGTTCTTGGCGGCCTTGGACTCGAATGTCAAAAAGTCCACTTCGCACCAGCGTTTGTTGGCGGTTGCCAAACCGGTCTTGACGGCGATGTCTCCGGCACGCATCGGCGGGATGACGTTCAACACGTCCGCCTTCAGGTTGTCATTGAACTCGAATTTCAAGGTATTGGTGGCAACATCCACGTCGACAGCCGTGTGTTTGGGGCGGTACTCGACGATGCCCTTGTAGCGCTCAGCCCAGGCTTTTTTGAACAATGGTCCTTTGGACGTGACGTCGTCGTTGGCGTCCAGAATCAGCACTTTGCTCTTGGGTTTGGCCTTGCTGAAGTAATTGGCAATCTGGCAAGCGCGCTCATAAGGCCCGGGCGGGCAGCGGTACGGGGCCAGGGGGATGGCGAGTGCATAAACACCGCCATCGGGCATCGCTTCGAGCTGCCGACGCAACGCAATGGTCTGGGGGCCGGCCTTCCAGGCATGCAATACCTTCTCTTGCGCACCGCCGCCCAGCATACCGGGCAGAGCATCCCACATGAAATCCACTCCCGGCGAAAGAATGAGGCGGTCATAGGGCAACTCGCCCCCCCCCGCCAATTTGACGATCCGTTTGTCCGGATCAATCGCAGCCACCATGTCGCGGACCAGGTTGACACCATGGCGCTTGACCAGGTTGTCATACGGTGTGGTGATGTCGGACATCGTTTTAACACCACCCAACACTAGGTTGGAAATAGGGCAGGAAACAAAGTTGGCGTTGGGCTCCACCAGCGTGACCTGAATGCCGTACTCGGACCACATGCGCACATACTTGGCTGCGGTGGCGCCACCGTAGCCACCACCGACGACAACAACTTTTGCACCAGAACCAGACGGCCCTGTTGCGCATCCGGACAAAAACCCGGCGGAAGCCAAGGCGCCGGCGGCACCCACGGTGTGAACAAATTGACGGCGTTGCATGTTGTTACCCCTTATTTTTTCAAAGCAGCGAAATAGGCCGCAAGTTGTTCGATCTGCTCGTCCGAATAACCTTTGGAGAGCTGGTGCATGATGGTTGCGGGCTTTTTACCGGTCTTGAAATCCAGCATCTTTTTTTGCAAATCGTCTTTGGGCTGACCGGCCAGCGACTCCATCCCCTGTTGCGCAACACCCAAAGTGCCATGGCAATTGGCGCAGGAAGCTGCCAGGCTGCGAACCTGCAAAGGGTCGGCGGCGTAGGCCCCGGATGCGAGTGCGGTGAACGCCAGGGCGAACACGAGCTTGGAACGGATGTTCATGCTGTCTCCTTGAAAAATCGAACGATAAACATGGGCGTGATTCACTAATTTATTCGCCACGTCTTATATTTGAGAATATTATGCGCATGCCGGAGAAACTGCATTGGGTACAAACCCGCATGCGCCGGGCAGCAGCCGCACCAACACAAAACTATTGGAGATACACCGTGATCAAACGTCTTTTTTCGTCACTGCTGATCGTCTTTGCGAGCCTGGTTCATGCCCAGGACATCAAGACGGTTTACCACCTCAACACTGGCATTGAATCCGCCACTGCCGCACTCAACAACATTCAGAACCATCTGAATGCGGATCCCAAGGCAAAGATTGTGGTGGTGACGCACGGCCCCGGCATTGACTTCCTGATGCAGGACGCGAAGGACAGCAAAGGTCGAGAATTCAGCGCAGCGGTTAGCGGGCTGTCCGGCAAGGGGGTTGATTTTCGCGTTTGCAACAACACGCTGGTAAGCCGCAACATCAACCCTGACAAGCTGCTGTTGGAGACCAAGATCGTCCCTTCGGGCGTGGCCGAAGTGGCGCGACTGCAGGCCAAGGAAGGTTTTGCGTACCTAAAGCCCTGAGTCTTGCTCTACCTGGACACACACCGCGCGACACAAGTTGACGATTTGTTCATTGGCGATGCGGTAGTGAATCTGCACGCCTTCACGCCGCTTTGCGAGCACCCCTGCCTTGTACAGCGTGTTGAGGTGCTGTGACATATTGGGCTGGGTGGTCGTAATTTTCTCCAGCAGATAGCTGACATTTTGTTCCCCTTCACACAGGCAACTGATGATCTTCAGCCGCATCGGCGCGGACATCACGCGGAACAACTCCGCAGCCTTGTCAAACACGTGGTCAGGTTTGTCAAGTTCGGCACGAATTTTTTTTGAGGAACGGGTAGCCATGTCGGTATTGGTGAGGTATGCAAGCCAAGTGTATTGGATCACCCCCGGGGGATCACCACGCGCAACCAGCCTTTTAATCGAAGGTCGGCACATCGGGCTTGGCAACGGGCTTGCCCGCCACCACCCACGCATCGAAACCACCGGCAATGGAACTCACATTCAGGTACCCCATGTCCTGCAATGCGTTCGCCGCCAGGGCTGCCCGCCCGCTGGTCTTGCAGTACAGCACGATCCTGAGGTCACGGGCACCCATTGCGGGATTGCTGCTGAGTTTGAATTCAATCAAACCGCGTGACATGTGGATGGCACCCGGCAAGTGGCCAGCGGCATACTCATCGGCCTCACGCACGTCGATCAGCAGCGACGCGTCGCGAATCTCCTGCTCCGCTTCGGTGATTGCAACCTCTCGAACGCGGGCTTTGGCGGCGACAACAAGATCGTGGGCAGATTTCATGATTTCCTCCGGGTTGATATAAGTGTAGTTGAATATAAGGCCACTTGACAGGGCATCTTCCAGTCGGACTACGTGACATCCGCCGATGTTTGCCAACTTAGCGTCTTACAGCGGGTGCTTCCAATTTCATGCCCTCTGCGCGCGCGGCAAAAAACGCTTCCAGCGCGGGCTGCGGAATCAAATTTTCTGCCAAGGAACGGCCGGCCAGACGGTTGTGACACTGAAACTCCCCAGATCTAAAGACCGGGGGTTCTAAAGTCAGATTGCGCAGGGTTTCCAGACTCTCGCCCCATGGCTAACGCGAGGGGCTTGTGCGGCTCATTTGGTCAAGCACCAGAATCTCACGAATCGGGTCACGTAGCAGTTCGCCCTGGGCACTCTCGATATCCGCTGCTCGGGCTGCGCTGGGACTTGTGCGCCCGCTGGAACAGCTACCCGTATTCAGGTATCGCAGCGCGGTGCCCACCAAAACCTCGCCACTGTCGCCCAGCGGATGATCAAGGTCATCGGCCACCACACAGCCTGGCAGGTTGGCTGGAGTGGCGCCCGTGCCACCGGGGATGAATCCATCCGCGTAATCACCAAATCCTGCATGGTTAAGCCCCTTGAATTGAACAGCAAAGTACGTCACACCGCAGTTGTCCCGGGCGCTAAAGCCATACGGCTTGCCACGCGTGGTGGTCCCGATCTGAATCACCTCCACCCCGACTCCGCGCAACGCGTTGATGGTCTCCTCACTGGCCGATGCCGTGCCCCGCGTAGTCAGCACGAACACCCTTTTCAGTCCCAGCTGCGGCAGTGGTTGGCCAGGTGGGGTCGAAAAACCGACCGTCTGGGATGCAAAAAGGGTGGATGCATTGGCAGCGGTGTAAGCAAATGGGTTCTTGTCGTTGAACACCAGTTGCGAGAAAACCTTGCCCTGGGTCCGCGCAGCACCTGCAATCATGTAGCTGAGTTGGCTGGCAATGGTGAGGTAGCCACCGCCGTTGTAACGCAGGTCCAGAATGAGCTCGGAGACACCGGCGCCCCCATTGGCGGCCGTGAGCTGCTCCACGGCACTTTTCAGCTCCTGCTCAGCGGGGCCGAGAAAGCCGGTAAACAAGAGGTACCCAACCCGCTGGTTCGGAGCCTCCATCACGGCCACTTTGGGTACGGTCGCCTCTGTAAGGCTTCGGGCCGTCATGGTCACGGTGCGGGCTTGGGTAGCGCCCACTTCCAGCAATTCAAAGGTGTAGCTGCGCCCCTCCACCGGGGTGAACAAGGCCTCATTGAGCAGCGCCACGTTGTTGCTGGTGGCAAAGGGCTCTGCGTTGATGCTGATCAGTGTTGCGCCACGTCCTACCGTGTTTTCGCTGGCCGGGGAGTTGAGGTCCACATACACCACACGGGCTTTTCGGGGTGGCGAGGGTGTGATCAGCGTCCAATGAACACCAAAGCCAACCAGAGCCGCGTTGTTGAAGAGCGCGTCATTCTGAACTGTGGAGCGGGTGTAGTGAAACTGATCCACCGGCGCGCCTGTCTGCGTCGTTGCACGGGTACGCTGGCTGTTGAAATAGGCATCCAGAACCTCAAAGTTGCTGTTGAGCGTCCTGCTACTCCGCGCGTTGGTGCTAGGGGAGTAATAGTCAACACTCGCACCAGGCGCGTAGCCAGTGGTGGGTACTGCGGGAACGTCCTGGTACCAGAGGTAGGTGTCGCTTACAAAGTCGCTGATCCAGCGCAGTTCGTCTTGAAGCGTGCCCTGGGTGTCGGGGTACGTCCTACCGGTATTGGGGTCAATGACGTCGGCACCGCGGGGCACAGCACACACGTTCTGACTGCGGCGCGATGGCAACGCTGCCACCAGTTGCGAGGTACTGGTAGGCTCCCCCACCGACCGCACGGACACCTCATTGTTGAGTTTGAGCACTGCTTTACTATAAACAACGTCGCCAATCTGCAAGCGGGGCAACTCAAGGTACTGGTTGACTGAATCATAGGCGGCGATGTAAGACGGAAACACCTTCGCCTGCGGGAGCAACTCGGACTCGCCGACCGACACCACACGGATGTCTTCAGGCTTGATCACAACTTCCAAGTCCGGGTAAATGGCGCTACCCATTGCCAGACTGGGGATTTTCAATACGCCACTTGCAGGCTCAAAAACGGCCGTTTGTGCAGCGTGGCTTTTGGGGCCAATCACCGCGACCACCATCGCGGACACTGTCCAGATGAGAAGGCGGCCAATCAAGGACAAAAACGTGGGCATGAGGTCTCCTCGCAGGACTACCGGTGTCAACTCACAAGTATGGTACTGGTTAGGGAATTGGTCAGCGCCGCGCTATCTAGTTCTATAACAACAAGCATGAACAACAATCCCAACTATGCTCGAATCCTCATCGCAGGGATCGAAACCATGTTCATGACAGTTCTACACCTTTTGCTGTTCGAAAACCCGGCTGACGAAGCGGTTTTCTCGACCATACTCTATTGACACGACAAAATCCCGATGCGCGCATGCCGATTGTGGAGGGCTGTGACGCCGCCTTCGCAAGCAAGTGCCACTGGATTAATGACCTGCCCACCGCCGCTAACTGATCATTTTTCGCCTAAACCACCATGCTTGATTTCGACCCGCTGCACAGCCCCTATGCCTCGCGCCGCAATGTGGTTTATAGCCAGCGAGGCATGGTGGCCACATCACAGCCGCAGGCGGCGCAGGCCGGCCTCCATATTTTGCAAGCTGGTGGCAATGCCATCGATGCCGCCATTGCCACCGCCACCGCACTCACGGTGGTGGAACCCACCGCCAACGGCATTGGTGGCGACGCCTTTGCCTTGATCTGGTCACAAGGCAAGTTGCACGGTCTCAATGCCAGTGGCCCCGCCCCGCAAGCGATGACGCTGGACCGCATGACCGCACTGGGCCACAGCGAAGTGCCGAAGTACGGGCCCCTTCCCGTCACCGTACCTGGCACCCCGGCAGCATGGGCCGCGATGGCCCAGCGTTTTGGGCGCCTGCCCCTGACGCACAGCATGGCCGCGGCGATAGAACTCGCACGCCATGGCTTCCCCGTTTCACCCTCAGTAGCTTTTGCCTGGCAACAAGCCACCAACACCTTTCGTCAGCAGTTCAAAGACGACTACTTCAAACACTGGTTTGACACCTTTGCACCCGAGCGCGCACCCCGTGCAGGCGAACTCTGGCGCGCTCTGGGGCATGCCGACACCCTGCAATCCATTGCCGAGACTTCGGGGGAAAGTTTTTACCGCGGCCCACTGGCCGAGCGCATCAGCCGCTTTGTGCAATCCGCCGGTGGCACCTTGACAGAACTTGACCTAGCGGATTTTCAGGTCGACTGGTGTACACCCATCAGCGTGAACTACCGCGGATACGACGTGTGGGAAATTCCGCCGAACGGCCATGGCCTGGTGACACTGATGGCGCTCCAGTTGCTCAAAGGTTTCGAGTTCTCCGAGCGGGACACACCGTACACGTACCACCGCCAAATTGAAGCCATCAAGCTGGCTTTCGCCGACGGCTTTGCCCACATTGCCGACCCGGCCCACATGCGGGTCCGTGTGGAGGATTTGCTGACGGACGCATATGCTGACGAACGCCGCAGCCTGATCGGTGAACGTGCTGCACTGCCCCTTGCCGGTGAGCCACCCCGTGGTGGCACGGTTTACCTGGCGACGGCGGACAGTGAAGGCAATATGGTGTCCTTCATCCAGAGCAATTACATGGGTTTTGGCTCCGGACTGGTGGTGCCAGGCACCGGCATTGCGTTGCACAACCGGGGCAACAACTTCAAGTTGCTAAAGGGCCACCCCAACTGCCTGGCACCGGGCAAGCGCCCCTACCACACCATCATCCCCGGCTTCATGACCCAAGGTGGTCAGGCTGTGGGGCCGTTTGGCGTGATGGGTGGCTTCATGCAGCCGCAGGGCCATGTGCAAATGGTGATGAACACCGTGGACTTTGGCCTGAACCCGCAAGCCGCCCTGGACGCTCCGCGCTGGGAATGGGAGGCTGGCAAACGTGTGCAAATGGAGCACAGCACCGCATCACACTTGTTTAACAGCTTGGCCGGCCTGGGCCATGAAGTCGCTTGGCAAGCTAACCGAATGGCGTTTGGGCGCGGCCAGATCATCTGGCGCGATGCGGCGGGCGTGCTGTGTGGCGGTACCGAATCGCGCACCGATGGGTCCATTGCCGCCTGGTAGTGCACGCAGGTTGGCGACGCAACCTCTTTCGCCAAAATCCGACTATCGCGAAACTGAAAAACCCCAAGCTTCAGCAGTCGTTACAGCCGCGCTGGATGCCCTTTTGGTATTGCGCAATGATCCGCTTGATAACTTTCAGAGGGAAATTTCGTATTGGTGCAGGTAACCAACCGGCAGTCGACATCGAAAAGGATGCCGCAGACCGGGTGAAAGGTCGCAGCCATTGGATCTTCTGTTGCAATTGTTGTTGAGCGGGTGTCATGTGAATTGACTTTTTAAAGGAAGTACTCGATTTGATTTACCAAAGAGAGTGGGCATCTACCATCTACAAAGGATTTGACATGTCCACTTTACGCTGGTTTAGGCGAGTCTTCGTTTCCAGCAAGATTGCCGGCATTCTTAACACGGCTGTTGGTCATGCCCAGAATTTCAATGGCGTGGAGCCTTTTCAGCGATGACCGTTTAGACCGGGGAGGCACTTCAGGTTCCAGAGGGAATACCTAGTTTTTGATGTCACCGCCCACCTGGATGTTGATCATCGAAGTTTGTGCAGTCACTGCCGATCTCCCAATTGACCCAAACCATGTGTCTCTACCGAAATTAGGCCGAGGCAGCAACCACCCCGCTCTTTGTCGAACAGGAACGGTTTGTACATTTGATCGCACAGCTTCACTACAAATACTATAGCGCCTTGCGCATATTCTACGTGGGGTAGAGGCCAATTCGGCATATAAAACATTCATCAACTGCTCCTTGCAGGGCTTTTGAAAACCTGCCTGGCATGCCAATCCAGATTGGCTGAATGCGGCAGGTACTCTTTGGCCTGCGGCAGGATCATTCCGGCACCGTGATACGCCAGCATGCGATCAGATGCAGTCTCACTGCCATTGAGATGCTGGCTGAAGACCATCTGGTAGGTTTCCGGCAAAATCTTGAAAACACCCAGGTCAAACACCTTGTGGTGCAGCGAGCACATGGCAATTCCGTTCGACACTTCGTCTGCGCCATTGGCTTGAAACCACTTGATGTGCGCAGCCTCCAGCCCAATCGACTGTTGCCCCATGCGCAGGTCGTGGCCGCAAACGGCACAGCGGTACTGGTAAGCCAGCAGTACTTTGGCCCGAAACGCTGGATCACGTCTGCGTTGTGGATCCCTGGGGATGCCCGTGGACTCAACCTGTGCCAAACCCACAGCATCCAAAACATCACCGCGAATGCTTTCCGGAAAATGCGCATCCACAATGTGCTGCGCCACGATGCCGATGAGTTCAGGATCAGCCTTTAGCGCGTTGTAAATGGGCAAGGTGAAGCCACCGTGAATATGGTTCTGACGCAACTCCGTCAGTGTGGGTGTTGCGCCTGCAGGGCGATGCAGCATTGCCGCTGGGCCATGCAACTGCCATATCCCATCTGTCTGTAGATGCCAGAAAGGGTAGTGCCGCGTGTTGGCCGAACCATCCGGACCGAACTCTTCAAGCAGGCCTTTCAATAAAGGCTCTGCATCATTCCAATCCATCGTTTGCGCAGTGGTGTCGTTCACGCGGGACAGTGCCAACAATACCAGCAGAGGTTTGTGTACTGCCCGCCGGTCACCGTTTTGCCATACACGAATGGTGTTGAACGCCGCGATAACTTCGTTGCGCGTCATGGCCAGTATTTCGCCTTGTCAGGTATGACCCACCGCACACCACCTCGCGGGTCGGGTCGATCACCGTCATAGCGGGGAATCAGATGGACATGCAAATGCAGCACGGTCTGACCGGCAGCAGCGCCGTCATTGATGCCGATGTTGTAGCCCTGTGGTTGAAATTCTTCGTCTAAAGCCAGCTTTGTGCGGTCAAGCAGGCTAAACAGATCGCTGCGCTCCTGTTCCGATAGATCGAAAAATGAGCCTGTGTGCCGTTTGGGTATCAACAAGGTGTGGCCGGGGGACACGGGGTAGCCGTCGCGGATGGCTATGGCCGTAGAGCTTTCGTCGATCATCCGCTACTGTTTCGATAGCAACTTGCGCAATAGACACGAGGGCTATAGGCATAAGAGTCCGACCTACATGCCCACCGCTATCCCCAGATCAGTCCACTATTTGTGAGGCCTGGCCTGCTCGTCCTAAATCGTATTATTGCGCCTTCGATACCAGATAGCGAACCTGATTGGGTTGCTTCGCCGGTGTCAATTCAAAATGGTCCGGGAATTTCTTGAATAGTTTGGTCGACGCCGCATTCTTGCCAATCAACTTTGCGCCGTGCAGTTGTTTGACGATGTCGCCGAGTGGCTGGGTCTGTCCGGCTTCCAACACCGGCGCAGCCCGCAAGATTTCCTCCCAAGTGACTTCCGTCTTTGCTCCGCTCTTTGCTGCGGGCTGGGCTTTCTTCGAAGCGACTTTCTTTGTGGCGGGTTCTGCAACGGACGTTGATGGCGCTTTTTTCGCCACAGACTTCTTTGCCGGTGTCTTTCTCACTGCAACAGGTACTTCCTCCTTTGCCCGGCCCTTCACCATTTCCTTGCCAACAAAGAGCACGGAGTCATAGGCGTGCACTGCCTCGGACGCCATTTTTGTCCGTTCGGAGACACAAATCATGCGGATGCCACGCTCGCGCAAGCGTACGACCAGCGGCACAAAGTCAGCGTCACCCGAACCAATGGCGATGACGGTCGGCTTTGGTGACTGACACGCCAGTTCCATCGCGTCCACCGCAAGGGCTACATCCGTGGTGTTCTTGGTCAGGGACAAATTCACAAACGGGCGTATGGCCCATGCAAGCATGGTCTGTGACAAGCCCTTGAGGTTCTCTGCGCTGCCATAGGCTCTGCGTACCGACAGGCTGCCTTCCGAGGATTCCAGACTGGTACACGCCTCTTCAATCCACGCGGCTGAGGACAAGTTGTCAGCATCGATCAGAAAAACAATCATAAATGCTCCGTTTATCCAAGTGAAATTCCCAAGACCGCCCAGCACAATGCACTGTGAACGGCGAACAGATGGCTCTTGTAAGGTTGCCAGCGGATGGTTTCATTGGTTACCGTGTCAAAGAGGTTACTTTCCTTCTGGTCTGCAACGGCCTTGCCAAAGCTTGCCTCACACACAAAGAATCCTGGCCTGTCTTCAACGATGCGGGCGTGGCCCCGCATCAGGACAATTTCCGCTTTGATCCTTTTGTCGATGGTGACCTTGTCCCCAACCAGCGGCATCCGGACCTGGGCTTTGAGTTGCTCCAGCGCATCATCTGTCATTCCGATACAACTCCTCGAAGAGACCGGCGATACGAACCTTGAATTTTGGTCGTCACAAGATGGGCCATGGGGCCAATATTAAAATTCACCAATCCCGGAAATTTAGTGGGCCAGACTTGGGCCATGGATGGGCCACAGGCGGGCCATGAAAGTTGATGCTTGTCGCTCGTGAGTATTGGTCCACTTTGGGCCAAAGTGCTGCGATGAATATTGGTCTCCAGTGAAAATCTCGCTCATGTGAGCACTCACTATGTGGATTTACCTTGATTGGTGCGGCTGGCGGGGATCGAACTCACTTTTGGGCTAAACCTCACGCAACCCGCGCCACTGTTGGACTTCACAAAATCCAGCAGTTAATGAAAGATCGAAAATTGGATGACCCAAGTGGATGACATCCGGGGGGAGTGTAACTGGATTCGGCGCCAGTCAAATTGGTATGCGCTCAGGCGTCGCCGAACTCACAATTTTTCGGATACGGCACGGCTGAATCTGCGCATCACCTGATGTGCCCCATTCAAATAGTATTGCGCTGCGAAAACGTTGGCGCACCATCGCTCTTCAACAACTTCCAGCGGAAATCCCAGGTTCTTCTTTGATTGAATGATTGTCCAGAGATTTGGCGGAATGGCCGTGATTTTTCCACCCTTGTGCACAAAAGACTTTCGAAGTGTTCGAAGCTGATTGAGACAATCTCGTTCAGATGCAGCCTCAAAAAGACGAAGCTCCATGCAGTCGGCGGAGTGGCGAACGGCTGCCGACACAATATCCTCGCCGCCTTTGGTTTTGAAAACCGGGCCATCGGTCGCCAATCGCCAGTGCTCGAATATCTGTTCCAGACCATGCTCGAACATCGCATATATGGAAACCAATAGCCCACCCCAAACCATTCGTTGGTTTGACACCTCGTCTTCCCCTTCAAGGCGCGCCAACTCATATTGCAATTCACCCAACGCAACAGGAAGGGTCTCAACTGATATTGCATCGCGTAGTGCTTTTGTTTGCAAATCATGGGCGAGCGCCAAGGACTGATCAACTGACACGATGTATCGTTTAAGGTGGTTGAAAGCGCCGTCTTGCCAAGGGAAATCGCAATCAGCGTCAAATGTATCCATGGGCGCTATCAAGTTTTTTTGCTTGGCCACGACGGTTTCTTGGTTGCTAATTTCTGGCGAGGCGACTTTCGAAGTCTTCTCCATGAATCACTGCAAAGCCAACGTGTGGGTTTGGATTGAACCCGGTGCCAAGTCTGGCATCTGGCCCCAGATAGTCGAGCACCAAGTGAGTTCCACGGACACCATATTTTCTTGCAAAATCAGTTGTTGGTTCGAGGCATACAACGATGCGTTCATTTGAGTTTTCAAGGGTTTGGCGACGGCCATTGTCTGTGCGCAGTTTGTAGCCCAGCATGAGTGCGCCTACCGCCAGAATCAATAGAAAAAATTCCACGATGCCATCCTCTCGATTTGTTCGCTCAACGCTTTATGGTGTCTTTTTGGTAGCCGCCCTCTGATCTTTTATCATTTGGTCAAACGCCGCCCGCTGCTGCTTCAACGCTTCCAATTGCTGCTGCAACTGGTTTTGCAATTGCTTGCCTTCTTGAATCGTCAAGCTTGCACAGTCCATGACCGTGACGCCCGTCATTTTAATTTTGATAGTTGATATTGACTCCGTTACGACCGCGACTGATGAATGAGAATATTTATCCAAGAGCAGCAAACCCGCCTTGCCGGAAATGTCCTCAAATGCATCTGAACTCTTGAAACAGAAGCGCCCTATTTCGAAGACTGTTTGCTTCTGGCGATCAAAGTATGAAGTGTCGCTCGAAGAGCTCGCTGCACTCATCCTCTTGCCAATATTGCCGGAGGCAATGATGACTTGGTTTTCCAGGCGTTGCTGATCACTAAATGTGTCAAACCCTTCTGCCAACGCCTTCGATGTCAGGCTGCATGCCCCGGAAGCTACCAGCGCGAGAAGAATCACTTTTGGCGCAATGGTCGGTTTTCTGAGCTTGTTCAGATATTTCATGATTCAGCATAGTAATGCACAACGATGCCACCTTTACACATTCCCCGAAAGTGCTTCGGCAGAACCCCCCGAAGGGAAAGATCGCAGGCAGTTGAGCAGCTTCCTCCGGCGTGTCGGCTTGAACAATGCCCTTGGGCAAGTCAATTGTGATTTTTTTCGCGGATGCGCTATTTGGCATCGAGTTTGAACAGATGCGAAAAATTGCCAATGTCGTAATTCATGCGGGTCTCCACTGCAACGGATAGCGCCAGAGCACGCTGCCGGGCGATTGCTGAATCTTTGGTTCTTAGGCTGCGCCTGAACTCTGTTTTCCCGACCGTCTCGCGCAATGCTAACGGAACAATCAGGCGGAAATAGTAAACGCCGCAGCGGTCGCGGATCAGGCGGGGGGTTTTGATGCTCACAGACAAGCTCCTGAATGGAGCTGGATGAGCGAAGTGGATGATAGCCAAACCCGAATCGACCGCTAGGCGGCTGTCGCTGGAAGCATATCTGTTCCGCGTGAGGAAGCATAACCGTTCCGCTTAAAACGAATAGCTACCACAAGCACGCGATTCGATCCCGGGTTTAGGGATCGCTGTTGAAAAAATTCCGGTGTGGCGATGGGACTAACCCCAGGCAGTTCCGTCAAACGGCGGCATTGTGATCCGGAATGGTGTCGACAAGACGCAAGTCTATTCCCCAGAATTCCAGTGGACTCAAAACAGTACGGCGCGTTGGCCCGGCCAGACTGTTCGGATACTGTTGAGTACGGTCATCTCGAAGGATGCAGGAAGACAGTCTAGCAAGTCAGCGCTCGCAGCGCCGCCTGCATCCAGCATTGGCGCAAATTGATCCAAAGAATCTAGGACTCGGCCATGGGCTCGAAACCGCAAGACTGCGGCCACCCATGACTACCCCACCGAACGTATCGGTTTATCGTCCAGCGAATGACCATTGATCCCCGGAGGATTTCGTGGGCAATCCGCGCGACCATCTGGACTTGAATGCCGGTCAAAAACAACTGTTTATGTAAACAGCATAGTTATCCACAATGTATCCACAACCCACTACCGGTAGTGGCTTGCGCTGCATTCAACAACTAGATATAGTGGTGCTTAGCACTCGGTTTTGCTGAGTGCTAAAGAGAAATGGCCGCCAAGGAGTTCCAGTCCAAGGCGGCCATGACAAGAGCCAATTTTAGGGAGGCACTTGTCCACCTACTTCACGTAGAGCCAGACAGACTATGCCACAAAGCTATCTGCCCTGACTTTTCAAGGTGTTCGGAATTTCCCGTATTGACTGCCACTTATAGGAGTAACACCTTGGCAACTACCCTCAAACCAGGCCAGCAAACTGGCAATCGCGGCGGCATCTATCAGGAGGTTGGACCTCGTGGCGGAAAGCAGCCCAATTACGCAGCCGTTCCTGACGGTCGTCAGTTACCACCCACCACCAAACCTGGCCATGGCTGGGTTCCGGTGAAGGTAACTCCCGACAGCCGTCGTTGATCTGTTTCCTGGAGGCGGCGGTTTCGCCGCTGTCTCCAGGATTCTTCAATACAGGAACATTGATATGAATATCAATTTTGCACACTTGCGCGAGCGCGCAAGTAATGGCGGCTGGATCGACTTTGCTGTATTCGATGCTCACGCGTCGTCAAACAGCGAATCGGAAAATAGTCGAGTACTTGCTCAGCTAACCACGAAGGCCAGAATGGCTGGTCATAAGGTCGATCAAGCGGCCCTTGCTTTTAACGAGAATGGGCGCTTGAAGTTTTTTGGAACACCTGAGCTTGTCAAACATCTTTCTAAATCCGGTCTACCACGTTGGACGCACACGATGTCCACATAGATTTCTGTAGTAATGCATAGTTATAGTCATAAGGGCGGGTTCATACCGCCCTTATTTTCGAGTGCTCATACATCCAAGAACTCACTGCTCTCAGCCGCCCTATGCTGTAGCGCGAGCGTTGGATCTTCGCCCAGCTTGACCGGAAATAGTGGAATCCCATTGAAAGGCGCTAACTTGCCGCCAGTCTTTGGACCTCTTCGCGAGTTATTCTCCGCGCGATTTGACTGACGTCACCGTTCGCTGCCCGTAGCTTCGTTTTGGCCTTTCCCATTGTTCCGCTTTGAGCAACTGGCACCACGGAGTTCGCGATTCGATCCCGGTTGCCGGACCGATTTCGGGGCCGGTAATTTTTCGGACACTGTCCGGTTCAAAGTGGATATGATTGATTCGGGAGTGATCGACCATATGGTCGCAGCCAGGGAGCGACCTAGTATTGATAAATATAAATACTGTATGCATTGACAGGTTTTCTGTTTGTTGGTACGATTTTCGTACCTTGGAAACCTTCCGAGAGGGAGACCTGTCATGAGTGCCGTCATTCAAGCCGCAGTTCAAGCCGCTCTAAGCGCCTTTTGGGACGAAAACGCAATTCCAGCCGAGGAAGGCGGTGCCTCCACGGTTGATGAGTTGGTAGGTCCCGTTGAGTCGATGACTGCGGTCGGCGTCTTAGCGACCGTAGACGAGATCGTTGGATTTGAAGTCCCCAATTCGGTTATTCAAGTTGGTGGATACCAGTCCAAGGAAGAGTTCGTCACCCATCTCACCGGAAATGTGATGGCGCACGTCGCAAAAAGGGAGCAGGCCGCATGACCAAGCAGGCACCTCCAGCAGACCCCAAACGCATGGTCCTAGCCCGACGCCTGCGCGAGGCACGTGAATACGTTGGCTTATCCCAAGACGAGGTGGCTGACGCGCTCAATCTTTCGCGCCCCGCCGTAACCAACATGGAGTCTGGCCACCGAAAGGTCGAAGCTACCGAGCTTGAAGCAATGAGCAAGGTGTACGGCAGGACCGTTGACTATTTTCTGAACGGCGCTGAGCAACCGGCCGAATCGCAGGTCGCCTATTTGGCTCGCGCCCTTCACGGCCTCACCACAAGCGACATGGAAGAGCTCGGTCGCTTTGCGCAGTTCCTGCGCAATGCTCCGGCTAACAAGACTTAAGTCCGGACCATGGCGACCAATAGAGACGAATCGCTCACCATCGCACGACGTGCGGAGGAAATCCTCGTTGATTTCCACCAGCGCGATCGCCTCAAGGACGGCTACACACGCATTGACCCCGATCTGATCGCCAGCGGGGCTAATGTCATCGTTCTGTACCGAGAACTACAGAAGCTGCTTGGCGCATTCATCCGTGAGGGGAACGCTGCAGGCGTCATTGTCAATTTCGACCGTCCGCGCGGAATGGTGCATATGACATGCGCGCATGAGCTTGGACACTATTTTCTGGGGCACGCCAGCACCGCCGACGAGTCGGTTGAAGAACAGGACGTCAATTCGCCAAATGAGAAGGCAGCGAACTTATTCGCTTACCACCTACTGACACCAAAATGGTTGGTTGCGGATCTGATGAGGCGCAAGCGGCTTCCCGCATCCAGATTGGCGGATGCAAGCGTGGTTTACCAAATGTCCTTGCGCTTGGGCATCAGTTACAGCGCCATGGTCTGGCAGCTAGCCCGCCTTAAGCTGATTGGGCAAACTGCCGCCGACACCCTCGCTAGGGTGGCACCTGCGTCGCTGAAGAAGCATGCACTTGGCGGCAAAGCACCTGCCAGTGGAAAAAGTGACGTGTGGCTGATCGACAGTTCCGACAAGGACCATGTTTTGGAACCTGGAAATGGAGACCAGTTTGTTTTTGAGCTGCCCAATCACTTAAGCGCAGGCCATGTATGGTCGGTTGATGAAGCCGCGAGCAACGGCTTTCAGTTGAAGCCTTTCTTGAAGGAGTCCGAGGCCACGCCCCGCGACGTGGAAAGCGAGGTCATCATCGGAAGTGGCCCATCAACGACGAAGTACGAGTTGTCCTTCCCCGCTGGAACGCGAGCATCAGAGGACGGTCCGTTTGAGCGGCGCATGTTGCACAACTTGATCGCGCTGAAGGAAAGACGGCCATGGGCGCCTACAGAGCTAGTTATTGACCAAGTTCAGCTGGAGACCAAGCAGGATGCAATCCTCAAGGGGTTTTCTCGCGCGGAAGCCGGCACGAGGCTGAAGAAAGCTGACCCAGCCCGATGATCAAGGCAACGACCGACCTATCCCCAGCCTTTGGCCCCGTCCGGGATCAGGGCCAGCGCCCCACTTGCCTTGCCTTTGCAGCTTCAGACCTCCATGCGCACGCGCAACAGTCTGGTCATTTGAGCGTCGACTACCTGGGCTACCACACGGCTTTGTCGATGGGTGGGATCTGGCAACCAGGAATGGGCTTCAGTGTCGATCACCTTCTCTTGGCAATGAATGCTCCAGGTCAACCGAGCGAACTGGCTTATCCCTACGATCCGTTGGATCACCAGCGGCCATTGGTTACGCCACCATCTGCCAGTGAACTGCACGCGATGGCGGCGCGGCATCCAGTTGTGAATCTGGCTGACATCGCATCGACAATCCAAACGGGAAACCCGGTCGGCGTGGTGATCGCTGTCACGATGTCTCTGCACTATCCAGTAAACGGGGTCGTCCAGTACGAGACAGCTGTGTTTCCAGACCAATTCCACGCAATGGGCATCATTGGCATAGGCAAATCCGAGCAAGATGGTTCCAGACACTATTTGGCTCGCAATTCCTGGGGTTCTACCTGGGGTCAAGGCGGATACGCCTGGATACCAGAGAGCCATCTGCTTCGGCACACGATTCGTGCATTCATGATCTGATCTATGGCCAAACTTTTTGACACCGAGGCGCGCGTCGTTCCAACCTGGTTAGCTGCGTCGCGTTTCCTTAGGGGCTCCCCGAACAAGACAGCGCTGAACGTGCTCTTGGAAATCTCAGACCCTTTGACGCTGACCGCAGATGATCACGCAGTCATGGCAAAGGTCAACAGTGCGCTGGTGGTGTCGGGCCTCACGCTCAACACGGTCGCGGGCACAATTTTCCCACTGGCCCTGTACAAAAAGTATGGTCGGCCAGGCTTCTACCATGAATACCTGAAGATGCTGCAACGGGGCAAGGCCAAAGGCACGTGGGGCACGTACGCTGCGCGGATGATTCAAAGACCAGGGTCGAAACCAGGAACCATGATTTATCCGCTGGACCAACTCGTCGAGAAACTCAAAACGAGCAACCAGCCACGCAACCCGAATGGTTCCACTAAGTCCTTTGCCTCAACCTACGAACTCGGTGTTGCGGACCCAGCTGTCGACCTGGCCGAGGGGGACATTCCTACATACAACGCGGCCAACGATTGCAATCGTTGGTTGGGCTACCCGTGCCTATCTCACGTGTCTTTCAAGCGCGTGCCGACCCATGCCGGTTACGCAGTGAACCTCACGGCGGTGTACCGGTCTCATCATTACTGCTCACGGGCTCTGGGCAACCTGCTGGGACTGGCGCAGTTGCTGAGTTTCGTAGCGAAAGAGTCTGGTCTTTCTGTAGGCACCCTGAGCTGCCTGTCGTCCTATGCCGAACTCGACGTTTCGACCTGGGGCGGTGCAACGGCGGCAAACATCGTCTTGGCGTGAGTGCCCCAAAGGCGCTTCAAAAAAGCGCAGGCTGAGCAGCGACGGCGACCGGTGCAACAAGGTCTATTCCATAGAGCTGTTGCATGCCCTTGCGAAATTCCTTGACACCACCATAGCTTGGGTGGCGAACCACCTCAGTCCGCACGCCAAAGGACTCGGCGTATCCAGCTGCGTCTTGCCCGATGCAAATGATGCGCTTGATGCCTAGACCATGAATCAGTTCACCGTTCAACTCGGTCACATTCGCCAACTCTCGCGCGGTGAACCGGCGATTCGTCATGGGTGCATCCGGCTCGTGGGGGTGGAAGGGAAACACATTCCACAAGAGGGGGGGATGCTTCAGCCTGCAAATGAGCGCCCAGATCTCGGCAGCCGTACGCTCTGCCACAACCGGTCCGCGGGTCGCTTTTTTTGGCTTTGATCCAGGATAAGCGTTCGCAAGGCCCAGCAGGTTCTGCTCGTCGGTCAGTGCCAGCCCGGTACGCCGGCCGCCGCGATAGCCCAGGTCCCGTCCCATCCATATCGTGTCAACGCCGATGGATTCGATTGCTTCAAGATAAGTAGCCAAGTTGGACCTGCGCATGCGTGGAGCATCCGCGAGATCATGAATCTCACACTTGTCCCGGTAAGGGTTGAACACCCCAGGCATCGAGAAAGAGGCGAGTGCGGATACGAAGGCTTTAGAGTTCACGATTGCTCGATAGGGGGACGGGTAGAGCCCGCAATGACATTACGTTTTGCGGGTGGGGGCAGATCCACATTCGATCCCGAACTGGGGATCTTTTCAAACACGATGGTGTGCTTGGTCAAGTCTACATGCACAGCTCCGCCTCTGGCCTCTGTGATATCGCGAAACACCTTGAATCCGTCAAGGATCGCGCGTTCCCATTGCCATAGGGGACAGTCGGCTACTTCGTAACCCTTCACCATGTCATGCACCTGCTTTAGCAGACCATACTCCAGCTTTCCAGGCTTGGCGTCCACAAACAAGCCGCGATCTACGGCGTGGTTGAAAATCCATGCGACGATGCCTTCTTCGATGATCATCGCGCGCGCGCCATCCTGGTTCTCATCTAGGTCGGAGTTACTCTTGCGCTTTAGCTTGAGCAAGCCCCGAATCACCGGCGACCAACCAAGATGGGCGATGTAAGCGAGGTGGAAGACATCGTGAAACCGATAGCCATCAGGTTCGCCGACGTTGTCGGTGAGGCGATCACCTATGTTGACCTTGTTCATTTGTTGGATGACGTACTGCTTGCCGCCAGCGGTTTCCCGCTCAATGAACATCATTGTGAATTCCCGCGGGAACTGCTCAAATGCCTGCATTCGATCATCAAAGAGCGCTAGATACTTGGCATCCGCAGGCCAGCGAGACTCAATTTTTTCGAGATTCGCCGTGGCTATGTCTTTCAGCTTTAACTTGAAAACAGCGCTAACCACAACCATATCACCCAGCAGGCGACCCAGCGCCTCAACCGGGCCAACAGTCGCCAAATCTGATTTGAGAATCAACAGTTCACCGGCTCGCGCGCCCAGTCTTTGCAAGTGAGTCTCCGTCGGCTCAACCGCGATTTGCGGAGTGCAAAACGCGACCAACCCATCCAACTGATCAAAAGTCAGGTTAGCGGAGAGAGGCTGCGTGCCCGGGTGGTACCTGCGGGTCAACTCAGCGATTGCTGAAGCGCCAACGGCATCCAAGCTATGTTTGTACTCTCTGGTCACCGCTGCCAGGTACCAAAGTGCATCACCCAACTCTTCGTGCACCGTAGCCGCCTCGCCAGCACCGAACTCGCGATGCGATTTTTTCACCGCCGCCAGCACGCCACCGATTTCGCCAAAAAAGCCGAATCGCAATTGATCAATCGCGGTTTCTACTCCGCGAAACTGATTGGCAGCGCAAGCTCGGTCCTGGTAGTCCACCAGGCCCAATGGCTCTGAGCCAATGCTCTTGGATTTCATATTTTTGTCTCCCTACGGCCTCCAGAGATCAGGCCGCTTCAGACTGTGCCACAAATTGCTGTAGTGCACGCATTTCCGCTCTCAGTACTTTCGCGCATCCAAAAACAGTAGCCCGGCTGCCCGCTTGTGCCCCAAGCTGCAAGGCCCGCTCCCGAACCGTTGTGGTCACGTCATAGTGTGGGAAAGCAGATTTGGATTGGAACCATGCCCGCCGCAACCCGAGCTGAACCGCAAATGCGTGCAGTTCGTCGAGTGAATCGGCTACCAGATGGCACCACAACTTGCCACGCCAAGGGATCTGTTCATTGTCCACATAGGTCGCCATAGGTTGCCTTTTTGCATATTTATTTGCATAATTCTATGCAAAATGAACGCATCACGCAAGTCACCAGAAGAGGCTCAGAGTCTCGGCAACCTTTTGCGCAGCAAGCGGAGGTTGCATGAGCTTACATTGGCGGAGGTCGCAACTAAGACCGGAGTCAATGTTGGTCAATTGTCTCGGTTCGAGCGGGGCGATTTCGTTTTTTTCAGTCGAAATTTGCAAGTATTTCGAGATTTTTTGCAAAAATTGGACACCCGAGTCGCGCAACAACCAAAGCTCGTCGCGCGATTCGCAGCGGTTCTCGGGAAGTCGGATCGCCACAGTGCTGCTGCAGGAGCCATGCTCTCGGCACTGGAGGTATTAGATTAACTCGGTTCACACAGGCTTCGCTGTTGAATTGCACGGAAGCCTGAGGCACATTGGTTCGCAACTATTTTGACAAGCAACTACGACAACAAACGATCTATGTGATTAAACTAATTTCGGCAGCATGCGCTGCGCTGATTGGACTGACAGTTACCGGTTACTCGCTGTATCTGGGTCACTTCGCAAGCGCCCTGGCGCTCCTAGGCTCCACGGCATACTTGACCCTGAGAGTTCTTATGGGACCAATTCGGACGATGTTCAGTTCATCGTTCGACCTGGCAGCCAGCGTCATCTGCACAATAGGTCTCGTTGGCACTTTTGCCTCACACTCCGCGTTTGATTTCAAATTGCAGGCGGCCTATGCTGAAGCGTTCGATTCTTTCCTTCGTATGGATTCATCGTGCATGCGAAAGAACCCTCAACTATCGAGTATTTTTGACGTTGGGGTGCGCGTCTGTGCGCTCCAAGGAAATTCAGATCAAAGTTCTGGTGTGCGCGAACTGTCAAAAGGCCTGCATTTTGGGCCCGCACTTTCCATTGCGGATTCTGCAAACTCGATGATGGACGTCGAACGGCAGAACGATTGCGCGCGAGTATTTAAGCAAGCCATAAACGCCTGTCCCGAGTCATTCTCAGACATGTCACCTGCTGGGCGCCAGACGCTGCTTGCAGCCGCACAGTAGTGACACTAGAAGTTTGGCTGAAAACGAGAAATGCAAAAATCGCCAGCCGAACACGGTACAAATTGCGTGACATGTGGTCAGCCACTGACACCAACCGAACCCGAAAGAATCCTGGCAAGTCTCCCTGAGTGCGGTTACGTTCGGCAGAAGCTTCTAATCTCTCACCTGCTGCCTTTTTCGTCAACAACGCTGTGGCGGAAAATGTCCGATGGGAGTTTTCCGGCCACATGAAAACTGTCGGCCAGGATCACCGCTTGGAAGATTGAAGAAATCAAAGCTTGGCTCGTGGTCGCCAAGGATGTCCCGAAGGTTCTTCCGGTCTGGGCTCTACAGGTGCCAATGTTCCCGGCCTTGATTGGGATGATGCAACAGGACAATGCTTCCAGCGCTCTCGACTACTGGCTGACCGGTGGCGGGAGCAAATATACCCAAGCAGCAACGGCTAGCGATGCCAAAGCAACCCAAATAGCTGCGCGAGTGTGCGATCTCGAAACAGCAGCCTCTTCTCTTGCGGTCAGAGCGTCGGCCTTCGCTTCTGCTTCTCGTCGTTGGGCATCAGCAACGGCCTGCTCAGATGCAATCGTGCTGCGACGAAGCAGATCTAGCTGCTCTTTCTCACGCTGGGTTCGCGCATGTGCCTCATCTGCGATCCGGGTGATATGGCTCATATCGGGGATTTCGATTTCCCGAGGCTTCGCCGAGCCGATCAATCGGCGGGTAATTTCCTTTGGGTCAGCAGCAAGTATCCGGTCCCGCTTCAGATCTCGTATTGCCAGCAAATCTCGTGCAGCGCTTTGGTCGTTGATGGATTGGCCCAAAGCGACGGCGCCCGCACGCAGATCGGTCCCGCCCTTCTGAAACGCATCCATCGTCGATCGGTTCAGCTTCGCCGACGGTGCATTGAGTGCGTCAGCGATAGCCGATATTCCTGATGTGTACCCCGACGCTTTTCGGGCTTCGTCTAGGGCGCGCTTCGCAGCGAGGTCACCGATCTTGATCATGGTCTATCCCTTCCAGAATGGGGCCTAAAGTATGACCGAAGAGTCCCCAAAACCACCAAGATTTTTGCACTGGCCGCATCAGCTCTGATATCGGAATTCTAAAGGCCACCCACTACATTGTCAGCCCAGGTGCAAAGGGTAGCAGCGTGATCCTACTTCACAGACTTGGCGCCAATCACGTGCGCCTCAAAGTTCATTGCCAGTGCAGTAACCACGCTGCCAATGAGTGCGAGTTGCGCAGCGTGCGACTCGCCGTCAAACTCCTTGGCAACCAGTTCTTTGGCAAGTTGAACCTGCATCTTGGTCACCGCGTACGCCCTGGACATGTGACGTTGTTGTGCAGTGTTTACATCGACGTACTCGAAAGCCATTGTTTTCCCCTATTTGCGAGGCCAACAGAATGACCGACGCGATCTCTCACTACCAAGTGGTGTGGCCAACGAGATGGAAGGATTTGGCAAGGGTCATATGGTGACATCAAAGAAATGTCTCCAAAAGGTGTCCATTTCCCAAAAAAAACAGTGAATAGCTTGTATGCCGCTATTGGCACGTACTGATTAAAGCGAGCAACCGATGAGGAAAAAAGACACGCCCCTCTCAGCCTGCGGCACCTACAGCTGGACCCTGACCCGCCGCTGGGACGAACGCCCCATGCTGGTCGCATGCATGTTCAACCCAAGCACAGCCGATCACAAGGTGATGACCCCACGATCAGCCCACTGTGCCAAATCGCTGCCTTCAATGAGTATGGCGGTTTGACAGTAGTCAACGGGATTCCGCTGCGCAGCGCTACGCCAGCCCCGGCGTTGCAAATGCTCGAGTGGTACCGGACAGGCGAACGGTACGACCGCGACCGCCTGCAGGACAACGTGAGCCACATCCGGAGCCTGATCTCCAAAGCCGGAACGGTGCTGCTGGCTTGGGGCGCGCTGGCTGGTAGAACCGAATCGAGCATCAACTGGTTTGACCGTATTCAGGAAGAGATTGCAGAAACCCTCCCTGACAACGTCTTGGTCTATTGCCTTGGCAAGACCAAGCACGGCCATCCAGAACACCCCCTTTGCCCGCGGTAAGTACAAAGTGCCGAAGACTGCAAAGCTTATCCCATGGGACGAAAAGTGAACCAGCTATTTCATTCCGTCAGGGTCGAATCCGTCCACTCTGCCTTCCACAGCAGCTTTCCATAGGGTGAAGTCCACATCGAATCAGCCACGCTGGTTTACTGGAACTCAGCCAGGAATTTCATCAGGATACCTCTTTTTTTAGGTGACAGGTTTTTTAGCTTGATGATAATATCATCTTCATTTGAAACAATTTTGCCAGACGACTTCATGCCGGACCGCATGAGTGGCGGGCCATCTCCAGTAATCACCCAGTGAAGATTCAGCACACGCCCCTCGCCATCTCTCAATGCGCTTTTATGCTCCGATAGACGCGCAAAATCAGGAAGAACAGCCTTTCTCTTAATGGCTTGCACCGTACTAGGGTTGGAATACCCCAGGCGCCGAGAAAGCTCTGCAGGCGTGAATCCAAGATGCTCGTCTACCGCAGAGAAAAATCTCTCTGCAATGTCGCCAACCACATTACTCGATCGTTGCTGTCTCGTCATTCATATGATATTATCATTTTCGTAAACCAAACGGAACTACGGCAATGAAAAAAAGTCTTGGTCAGTACATGACTCCTCCAAGAGTCGCAAACTTGGTTGCAGAAGAACTAGGTGACTGCGACACTGTTGTGGATTTTGCGGTTGGTGAGGGGGCATTGCTCCAAGCAGTTCAAAGGCGTCGCAGCGAGACTAAGCCAATTGGATTCGACGTTGATCCGCTCATGGTTGAAGTGGCTATACAGTCTTTGGAAAATGCCGACATTCGCCGGGGAAATGGCTTGTTTACACGTTTGCCCGCTGCGCGACTCAATGGGCGCGTCGGCGTTGTAGCCAACCCGCCATTCATTGGTGATAGCGTGGATCGTCACGGTTGGTTAAAGCGTGCGTTCAAAGGCCTTACTGGAAAACTCGGTCAAGACAGGGCTGAGCTTCAGTTTCTAGCGCGTTCACTACTAACGGCACGCACCGGAGGCGGCCGTGTGGTGATTGTTCTGCCCATTGGCTTCGCTGACGGCGACGTATATCGGCGCCTTCGGGCACACTTGATGACCCAATACAGACTGCTTCGGTGCATAGAGATGGGTAGTGATGTATTTGCAGACACCGAAGCTCGTACAGTTATTCTTGTCATCGACACTGTTGGCGCCCCAAGTGGGGAGGTGGAAATTTGCGAAATGTCAGCTGACACCAAGGTGCCCATCCGAGTATGCAAAAAAACGCTGGAGCCTGGCGCGCGCCTTGACGCCAGGTATCACAGGGCAATGAATGCGACAGCGATGTCCAATGGTCCACAGCTCAAAGATCTAAATGTCACTGTAGTTCGCGGTATCGTTTCTCGCAAAGAGGCGGAAACCTTAAAGATCATCGCATTGCACACAACGGATCTCAGTCGAGCAAAAAATGGGCGACTGGTCACTTCGCGCCTGCAGGCTTTCACGGATGAGCGACACGTAGTTGCTCGAAGAGGAGACATTCTGCTCGCCCGAACAGGCTCACGAGTTCGCTGGACGCCTGTATTGGTTGAATCTGGTGCCGCTCCAATAACCGATCATGTGTTCCGCATTCGTGCCCCACACGCTATGCGAAAAATGGTCTTCGACTCATTCAATCATCCGGCATTCACAAATTGGCTGCATGGCGTCAGCAAGGGCGTGTGTGCCACCGTACTTACCAAAGGCGAGCTAATGCAAATGCCCGTCTTTGCCTCAACAAACTAATTGGATTTAGCGTCTATCACGTCATAAAGATGCCAGCGTTTCACGTCCTCAGTGCGCGCGTCTGAGCGGTCGGGGTGATCGTAAAGCAACACGGCCTGGTCCATTGCCTCATGCTCAATTAGAAATAGTGCCGCAGCAATTGCATGTGGTTTAGTTCCCAAAGGGGCGACCAGGACCGGATTATTCTCCTTATCGTCTTCCCGCAATTCGTTCAATAGTCGGTACGCGGCTGAAACGCTTGATGCTGCAACATACTGGATTTGATCATTGCTCGACAGGTAATCTACATTGTTCGCAATTGCATCAATTTCCCACCCAGACTCAAATGCTGGAACACCAAAAACTATGTGTTTTCTCCAAGGCTGCAATACCTCTTCTTGTTGCATGGCCTGTCCAAATCTTGCTCCCTCATAGCCCAGAAAAAAAACAGCTTGTCCTGTCACTATTTCACTTAAGTTTGTCATGAACATGGGAATAGAGCGAAAGCGTCTGTTCTCACTTAAATTGAAGTTCCGATGGTCACACAAGTGGTTGTCAATAGTTCGACGGTATCCCACCGGTTCTACATACAAAAGTGAAATTGATTTCACACACTCCTGCGTTGCGGCAGTGAGCAGATACAGTAGTTCCGGATAGCTAAGCGAAGTGGCCTCGATCAGCAGGCTATTGACTCCAGCAAGTTGGGCGCGCAACTTTCCAAAGCTAGCCTTCTGCTTGTTTACATACGTAAGGTTTGACTCAACAAGAAACCTCACTTCAAAATGATCTTTCGCGTGATTCCTGACAAAGGTTGTAGCGGCCTTCGATCGATCATCCACCAAATCGTCTGAGCTTAAGGCGGCCATTTCCCACATTCGACCTCCGACAGACGGGGGATCTTTTTCATCGTGCGTAAGCGTAGAAACTTGAAAGCGAGGCATCACATATCCCCCAAATCCAAGTCAAACTGATCATCGTTGCGGACAACAAACCAGGTCTTTTCGTACTGCTTCACCAGAAGGGTGAACTGATCAATCGGCCCTGCCAAGATCGTGTTGGCGTCGCGTGATTGAATTTCGAGCTTTCTCCCCTTGTTGTAAGAAATTCCAAAGAATGGTGCGTAGATAGGATTTAACACGTAGTCATTGGACTCGTACCTATTTCCCTTTACCTTAGTCTCGGGCTCTTCAAACAATACAGACCATTTCACCGCCTCGTCAAGAATAGTCTTTGCCAAGCCCGACATCTCCTCATCCAAAATGGAGAAATGAGTGCGTTCCGCCTCACTTTGCGATTCGCGTGCCTGTGAAAGTCTAAAGACTTTCCCGAGGACGTTTACAACCGCAAGCAAACGATTCCCATGGTCACCACTTCCAGAAACTTCTTTACGAAATTTCTGACTTGCCGTAAAGGCGGCTCGCGCTTGACAATCAATCGTTACGCTGAAGTCGCTCAACGACGAGCCACTTGAAAACGATCCAATCGAAAGATGGCAAAGCTCAAGAAAGTGGCGGACGTTTGTTCTGGACAGCTTTGCAAATGCGTCAAATCCAGCATAAATTGGACAACTGCGCTGCCTATATGGGAGATACAGTAGTAACAAGGTACCAAGCAGCAAATGATGGACCCACTCGCCTTCTTTGAATTTCGATTCGCGGCCGGCCAAGTGCGCACGTAGCTCATTGAACACTTCGTCGGCGTTTTTTGACCGCTGATGGAGTAACGCTGCACAGACGACAGAAGCCTCGGGTGACTCCTTGATAAGAAAATCTTCTGCGGCACGATTGCTTTTGAGGCGTTGCAGCCCGGCAGTGACGATTTTTCTCCAACGCCCCAAGAGCACGGGATCATCTAACGCATCGCTTGCAATCTCACCATAGGTCTTACTGGGAAGTATTCGGTCCATCTCAGCAAACACGCGGGTATGGTAATTGGTGTCAGACAGGCGCTCCGCGATACTCTGCTCATTTCGTAGTACATCGAGTTTGATTGGCGTGCAGATTTCCGGAACACCGGCTTCACCAATCAAGCGAAAGAAGAACAGTTCGGCAGCAAACAATTTGAACTGAGGGGCGAGCTCGTCATCAAGTTTAATCAGGCGAAAATCGCCGACCTCCTGAATGGACTCAGGACCGGTTGTCCCTCTTGTACGCATTCCATTTGGCTTCATCGCCACATGAAATATCAACGGCGGCTCACCGCTTTTGATGAGAGTGTTAAGTAATTTCTGCTGGTATTCCAGCAAGTTCTCATATTCATCCACATACACGGCAAAAACGGATTTTTCCAAGTAGGGTAGCTTTCTGTGAACTTCAGCAATTAACGCGCCCAAAAACTCGCGAAGTGGAAGAAGAGTAGGCTGCTTCGTTCCATCGAAATTCTTGAACCAGCGCGATAGATTTTGTCGCTGGGAGCGAAGCCATTTCTCGAAGGCATTGAGCTCGCCGGGAATCCCCCCTTCAACAAAACCACCGGCCGCATCATCGAAGTCAAGCTTATCTAGCGCACCATATAGCTTGACGCGCTCTGCACTAAAATTTAGCGCCCTTACTGCTCCAGTGATTTGTTCCGCAAGCGCAAGACAGAGAGCGTGTTCAAAAACGTTTTGCCAGTTGGCATCTGTCAGACCGGCACCAGTGAAGCCATTGAAATACTGGGAGTCCGCTTTGAGGTAAAGGCCAATCGTCTTGAGCGCCCTTTCTGGGATTTCTTTCCGATCAATTGAAAACTGGCTTTGAAACGAGAGATAGCGCAGCAGCGCCGTTTTGCCACACCCTCGCCCCCCCTCAAGAACGACGGATTTTCGAGCTTCGCTCACGCCCAATGTTAAAAAATACGGTGGTAACACATATGACGACCAAATGTCATGGCCGAATTCTTCTGTGCGATTTCTGATGAATGCGTTTTGCATGATGATCACCGGTCGAGAAGCGCCGTTAGTTTGGGCGTAGACATCCAAAATATCGGAAGAGTATTGTTCGGTGTGGCATGAGAAAATCCATATGCAAGCCCAAGGGAGCCAAATCCGTCTGAGATTCGCCCCTTTGTCGGAAGTCCAGTGTATTTGAGCGCGGCCTGGTACTGCCTCTCTATCAAATCGGAAAACCCAGAAACGCGGTAGCGAGCAAAGGCTTCGGAAGAAAGAACTGAATTTATGGAGTGCAAACGCTCCCCCCAAACGATGTTCACATCCGCATATTCCCTTTGAATCCGTAGCAACCCGTCGTTGTGAACGGTCGTAACCAGGTATGTGATACGAACACCGGGATTCGCCTTCAGTATCTGTTGAATGTCGATTTCCGCCAGAAACTCTATAAACTGATTTCCGGTGCCGCAAAAATCATCAACAAAGAATATGTTTGACAACCCACTCATTTTCCCAAGCGCATGAGGCCAAGCAAGCCAATCATTGTGGATGCGGTAGCGGCGTTGGGCTAAACGCAGTATGTAAGGCCCCGACTTAGTGGGTGGAGCAGAGTGTCCGATCACCGGAGCGACCCGAATCTTCATATCGGGGATATCCGACGGCTTTCTTTTCAGTACATCCAAGAGATGTATGTCTTTGGCTTGAAATGAGAGAGGGCGTTCATAGAACACTGAGTCCAGAAGTGACGCATATTGATCACGAGAGCGAAACGCCAAATTGTCAAGAAGATAAGCGCCTAACAGATCGGCATCGCAGTTACGTAAACAGCCAAGCCAACCAACCAGACGGCTCTCCTGAATACCATCCCATATTCCAATACGAATCAATTTCTGGCAACGATCAACAACCTGTTCAATGTAATCGGACTGATCTTCAGAAGTCATCATCTAATTCGTGCCCCTCTTCCAAGCTTCTCATTCAAATAGCAAGAACGCATCTGCATTCAGACTTCCCCAGATCACTCCCGCTTTTTCAAGTACAGCTTGACGTCAAGGTAACGCGCCGGCTGTGGAGAAAGTCGTATGGGGTGCAGTGTCATGCCTCGGGATACGCTGTCTTGATGAGCGCAATGACGGCTTCTGCCTCTTGCAGCGAAAAAGTAATCTTCCCACCGTTGTGGCTCAGAATGACTTTTCTATCGTGCTCGAAAAACCCCGACGTGGGGTCTGTGTTGTACTTTTTCACGTACTCAACCGCCTTTGCCCTTTGAATTGACATCGACCAACCACAGTGCACCCAAATGCCCGTGCTCTCCGACTGTGCCAAAACGTTGTCGATGTTTCGTTCAAATTCAATTTCGTTCATATGCGCTCCTTTGTTCTCTGACCGGCAAGATGGGCGGGTTTTTCAAGTCACTTTGGGGGGACCCCAAGGATGCCGTCTCCATCTAGGACAGTGTCCCACGGAATGCCGCAATTCGCACACAGGATGCACATTTACGGATGGTCCTTCATTTCATTGTCTCGTACGCCAGGAATAGATCCGGCCGTGCCAGTGCAAGTCCTTTTCGCATGAGCTCCGCATCGACACGCCTGCGACTTGGATTGACCCCCTCTGCGCGCAGCGATTGGACGACCGAGCGCAAGAACTCGTGATCTGCGCGGTACCGGACTTCCTGCCGCCTGCTTTCGAAGCTCCTGTTTTTCTTCACAATTTCGCGGCACTCCGGCCGAAACCAGTATTTCATCGCACTGCGGCTCAGTCCCAGCTGTGCGGCCACCAGGGAGAGAGGCCTGCAGTCCATCATGTCAGCAATGATCACCTCCAATAGCCTTACCATTTGCTTGCGCTGCTCAAACCCCAGCATCGGCCGCGCGCGTCTTTCACTGGAAGCAGCAGCGAGGTTGTTCGGCTCCGTGGCCAAATCCGCGGCACCTGGCAGAAACATGTCAGCAACATTGACGGAGATGCCAAAACAGAATTTGAGCAACACTGACATGGAAGGTCTTTCGTCTTTGTTGAGCCACCCGTTCAAGGCGTAGGCCTGAAGTCCAACGGATTCACACAGCTTCTTCTTGTTTCCAGGCGAAAGACGGTGAATGATATCGGCAACGTTGCCTCGAAATGTGGCCATGCTTCCGCTGGCGCCGAGTTCTGCACGGCGGGCAAGTAGCGTCATAAGGGCGCTGGCGCACCATAGATCAAATTGGGTCGCATTCTCGGAGTCTGTTTGAACATCTTCCGGGATTTCCGCAAGCAAAGACCTGTCACAACTGTTGCAGTGAAGAACACTGGGATAGATTGGAAAGAAGGACTGCAGGCTGCCGCACGCGGGACACCGTTCGCTCAAGGGGACCTTGTGCATGTGGCACACGCGGTAGTGTTCCAATGACCACGCCAGTTTCAAATGCGGGCGCTGGTGCGATCGCGCTTGATCACACAAGCAAGCGGCACACCATTTTGGATACCGGGATAACGTGCCCTCGCCATTGTGGGGAAACAACTCGTTAAGCTTTAGCAGTGTCATCGGCTCCAGCGCGACTGGAGTGTGCCCTTCCAGGAGACGAGTTGCCATCCTTGCATATTTGCCATATCCGTTGATGGTGACGCAATCCCGATCAAAGAACGTGGTGCCACTCCACAGGTCCCGATGTGTCGCCGACTGTTCGATCAAATGCTTCATGAACACTCTTGGAGACAGACAGTGGGCCCGGGCAACTGCAATTAGCCAGGAAAGCAATCCCTCGGGGTCACCCAGACTTCCTCCAGGCTCAACATGGAACAAGGTCGAATTGCAACTGACTTCTTCGCTGTTCTCAGCAAATGGATCAAGCACGTTTTGCATTTGCCCCTCCTACCGGATCGCGTGTAGGCTTGCGTTCACCGATGCGCCGCACCACTGGACTGGGCAGTTTCCGCCCATCGTACTTGGCAAGAGCTTTGGCGCCACCTTTCGCCAGTGAATCCGCGTCCTCATCTGGCGTCCAATTTCTGTCCAGAATCCGCTCAATATCCTTCGCGTCGGTGTCCATCAACATCCGCTCCCCCTGAACTGCCTCTTTGGCAAGTCCGGCTGCGGTCACATTTGGTTTGCCGAAACGCAAAAGCAGTGCTTCCGTGATTTTTTCATTGGTTCGAAACGCGTGGCAGACACCCATGGTGAGCGTGTTCTTCAAGGTGCCAATGCATCCCAGAGAATTGAAGTACAGCTTTTTAGCACCGTCCTCGGACAATCGTTCAAGACGACGTTGGCTGGGTATGTGCCCCAACAGCTCATCGAGGGTCGAATTGAAGTCGATCCATTCCTCCGCATCGAGGTGGTCGTACCGGCGCATGTGGACAATGTGGTTCCGTTGGAGGAAGTCTCCGCCCACACAGGTTGTCTTCAAAATTCGGTAGTTCGAAACAAGGACAAAGCGCGTTTGACTTTGGGCTGCAAGGTCCCGAAGCATCTGTTGGCTGCGAATGCAACCAGCCTTATCGTTTTCAGGAAACAGTCTTTCAGCCTGATTGATCACGACGACATTGGTGTGTCGTGCGCAAAGCATGGCAAGCGTGGCGGACTGCAATGTGTCAATGTCCTGCTTCCCAAGCAGATTCGGCGGGATACTGTGCTGAAGCTGAAATTCAGCCGGTGGCACATAGAGCTTCTTGTCAATCAGGATATCGCCGCCAATAGTCAACATAAGTTTCAAGAGACGCTTCCAATAGCCTTCGTCAATTCGTCCGGAGGAGCTAGGAGCCTGAATGCCGATGCTATGCACCATCGAAGTCGGGTAGCCTGTCACCTGTGGTGTTGGCCAATACGATTGGTAGAACCTACACAAGCTCCTTCCAAGTACCGTGGTCCCTACCTCAGTGGGGCCAATGAGCGCGACGATCTGACCGTGCGGTGCAAACTCAATGTTGTCTTTCGCCAAATTGGAGGCGTCCGACAAATGCGTATGCGCAACAATCTTCTTGCTGAAGTGCGCTAGGCGTTCTTCGGCTGTACCCTTCAAAAGTGCATTGTCAAATTGCTGGGGGATGGGTCTGGTCATTCGAAGTCCCCAAACACTTTGCGGGTGCCGTTTTCAAACACGTCATGCTGCATTTTCTTGAGACTTGGCTTTGTCGGAATGTCCGGCTTTAGCGGGATGACATTGGTCCCACCGCCAGCATCGTTGTCGTCCGCCGGCTCCGCGGGCGTATCTAGTAAGCCGCCCTCTGCATATGTCAGCCGTTGTTCGCGGTCACGCGCCGCCTGCGTTTCGATCGCTAGCGAGCCCTCGCGAACCCGCAGGGACTCAATATAGTTCCCCAATAGGCTTGCACGCTCCGATTCGCGCAGGCCGGTTCGGCCATTGAGTTCGTTGATTTCCGTCGAGATCGTCTCCATTTCCTTCTCGGAACGGCCGGCAAGGATGCCTGCGTAATTGCTGACACCCTCGATCCAACCACAAGGCGCCATCACATAAGCCCGAGAAACATCGAAGGGGTCGTATTTGACTTCCAGACTGGTCCCCGCATGGATGGCCAGACTGGACGAAAAATATTCGATCCGGTTCCCCTTGAACGAGGTATTGGGTTGAATCTTTGCAACGCCTTTGTCCGTTGTCGGCATGGTTGCGATGACAAACTCGCGTCCATAGGTGATCAGTGTGTGCGTGCGGGCCCCCGACTGCAGCATGCCAAGCTCCAAGGCCTTGGCTGGCGCGACACCTAATGCGGGATGCTCGGCCGCGTGATAGCACTTGGTCAGGAATCCTTCGAAGGCCTCGCGAAACGCCCGCAGATTCCAGACGGCCAGATCAATCGGACTGTGGGACGCAGACATGCTCCTGGGACTTTGCAGTGCCTGGTTGTTACCCCGAAGTGCGTGCACAAATTCCGTATTGGTCAACCCAAAGAACCGCTCAATGATGCTGCCAAAGTGGGGTTTACTAGCGGGACGCATCCTCTTGTGTGATCCCAAATAGGCGATCAGCATGTCGAAGTACTTGCTTTTGAAGTCCGACCCCTGATCGGCAACAATGGTTTTCGGGAACCGTTGATGCCGTTGCAC